>Ga0182012_10000575_pt1 | contig 40689 bp, 36 predicted proteins | sample 612S2SmetaG_FD_120486 | JGI IMG/M metagenome (GOLD analysis project Ga0182012, IMG submission 120486) | Permafrost microbial communities from Stordalen Mire, Sweden - 612S2S metaG | ecosystem: Environmental > Terrestrial > Soil > Wetlands > Permafrost | place: Sweden: Stordalen | collected... | reverse complement strand
CGATCCGGTCCATATGGCCTGATGTTGGACTGACGACCTCGAACACCACGACAGGGTTGGGAACCAAACGGCTGACGCCATTTACCGGGGAACAGGTGACCACCGCGTCGGGATATCGGACGGTATCACCGACCGTAGCAACGCCTGCATCCATCCCATGCGGCCGGCATCCGGTTCCGCCCAGACGCAAGCGAAGGGCAACGAGGATGTTGATCGCGATCTGATTGTGATTGAGATCCCCGCTGGTCATCGCCACTGGCTGAGACCCATCGAATTCATACCGCCCTCCCTGGGCCTCAGCCCAGTCGAAGAACTGATCGCGGGTCATGGTTGGGACGCGGACGGTGACGCTCATGGCGGTTATACTAGCAGAAGGCGAGCGGATTTTATCCCGGTTTCCGGCGGGCGACCGTCTGGCCTGGCCAGTTTGCCACGGGTCTGACTGAGTTCCAAGGGCGCTATCGGGTGTTGCACAATTCGCCATTATCCAACCAGACGGACACATCAACAACGCCCGCGTGTCAACGCGCCCACGAGTCTGGCGCATTCATCCGCAGTCCTACCCGAAGCGGGGTGGGCGTTTCTCCTGGAACGCTTTCACGCCCTCGGCGAAGTCGGCGGAGCGGCCGGCCTCGCCCTGCAGTTTGGCTTCGAGGTCGAGTTGCTGATGCAGCGTGTTGTCGGGGGCGGCGCCGAACATTTTCTTCATCGCGGCCAGCGCCCCTGCCGGCGCCTTTGCCAGACGGTTTGCCAGCGCTTCGGCCTCGGACATCAGCAGCATGTCGTCCGCCGCTTTCCAGATCATGCCCCAGCGTTCAGCGGTATCGGCGTCGATCGCGTCGCCCAGCATGGCCAGGGCGCGGGCGCGGGCATCGCCGATGAGGTGGGTCAGGAAGAAGCTGGCGCCGGAGTCGGGCACGAGGCCGATGCGGATGAAGGCCTGGACGAAGGTGGCGGAGCGAGCGGCGAGCACGACATCGCCGGCGAGGGCGAAGCTGGCGCCGGCGCCGGCGGCGACGCCGTTCACCGCGCAGACGAACGGCAGGCGGGAGGCGCGGATGCGGCGGACCACTTCGTGATGGTAGGTGGTGGCGAGCTTTTCCAGGTCGGGCGGTCCGTTCGGGCCGGGCGTTACGTCGGGGCCGAGCTCCTGGCCGGCGCAGAAGCCGCGGCCGGCGCCGGTCAGCAGCACCGCGCGGCACGATGTGTCGGCCTCCGCTTCGCCGATCGCGGTCAGCAGGCGGGTCAGCATGTCGGCGTTGACGGCGTTCAGCCGGGTGGGCCGGTTCAGCGTCAGGGTGCGCCAGCCGTCATGCGGTTCGACCAGGATGTCGTCGGTCAATTGCTGTCCTCCTCGCTCTGTGCCAGCCGGAATGCGGCCGCCGGATAGACGCCGAGTACGCGGACCTCGGTGGAAAAGAATGACAGTTCGTCGAGGGCGCGGCGCAGGCCGGGATGGTCGGGATGGCCTTCGACGTCGCACAGGAACTGGGTCGCGGTGAACGCGCCGTTGATCATGTAGCTTTCCAGCTTGGTCATGTTGATGCTGTTCGTTGCGAAGCCGCCGAGCGCTTTGTAGAGCGCGGCGGGGACGTTGCGGACGCGGAAGACGAAGGTGGTCATGAGGTTGGGGGTCGCGGGATCGACCGCGGCGGGACGGGGGGCCACGACGTAGAAGCGCGTGGTGTTGTGGGCGGCATCCTCGACATTGGCGCGCAGGATTTGCAGGCCGTAGATTTCGGCGGCTAAGGCGGAGGCGATGGCGGCATCCTCCTTGCGGCCCCACTCGGCGACGAGGTGCGCGGCGCCGGCGGTGTCGGCCTCGACCACCGGGGTCAGACGCAGGTCGGCGAGGATGCGGCGGACCTGGCCGAGCGCGACGGTGTGCGAGTGGGCGCGGCGGATGTCGGCGATGGTGGCGCCCTTGACGCCGAGGAGGCAGTGCTCGACGCGCTGGAACTGCTCGCCGATGATGGAGAGGCCGGACTCGGGCAGCAGATGGTGGATGTCGGAGACGCGGCCGGCGAGGCTGTTCTCACAGGGCAGCATTCCCAGCGCGGCATCGCCGTCGCGCACGGCGTCGATCGCGGCTTCGAAGGACAGGCAGGGCAGGGTGGCCATGTCGGGGTAGGCGTTGCGGCAGGCGAGGTCGGAATAGGCTCCGGGCAGGCCCTGGAAGGAGATTTTGCCGGTCATGCGCTGGCGGCCAGCAGCGCGCGGGCGCGTTCGAGGTCCTCGGCGGTGTCGACCCCGAACGGGCCGTGCTCCATACGCGCGCAGGCGATCCGCATGCCATTCTCCAGTGCCCGCAGTTGTTCCAGTTGTTCGCGCCGTTCCAGCGGGCTTGGCGGCAGCGCGACGTAGCGGTCGAGAACCGCGCGGCGATAGGCGTAGATACCGACGTGATGCCAGCGCGGGCCGAGGCCCCAGGGGATCGGCTGGCGCGAGAAATAGAGGGCCGGGGCGATGGTCTGGCCGTCCTCGAAGGCGCAGGCGGCTTTGACGAAGGACACGGTGGTGGCCTCGATTTCGTCGCGGATTGGCACGACGAGGGTGCCGATATCGACATTCGGGTCGGCCAGCGGGGTGACGACGAGGCGGAGGCCGGCGGGGTCGAGGGTTGGGAAATCGCCTTGCAGGTTGACCACGACATCGTGGGTGCGGTCGGGGTCGAGTTCGGCGAGCGCGGCGTGGACGCGGTCGGAACCCGACGGCAGGCTGGGGTCGGTGAGCACGGCCTGGCCGCCGGCGGCGCGGACCGCGTCGGCGATTTCGGGGTCGCCGCAGGCCACGGCGACCGGGCCGATATCGGCTTCGCGGCCGCGGTCGAGCATGTGCACGATCATCGGCTTGCCGGCGATATCCGCCAGCGGCTTGCCGGGCAGGCGGGTTGAGGCCATGCGGGCCGGGATCACGACGATGGGGTTCAAGGGGGTGGGTTTCCTGGACCGGGAGCCGGCCGAAGCGTTCCGGATGTGGGTTGAAGGGGCGATTCCGTTTCCCTATGGTGGTGGCAGTTTACGGATGCGTTCATCAGCGCGCAACGCCGGGTGGGTTGGCCGGCTCATGTTCGCTTCATCGGGTGTTTTTTCTGACCGGGATGAATCTGGGAGTAGAGACGCTGCCGGTGATCGATCTGGATCGTTATGTGGCGGCGGCGGTTGCGGCTGCGGATGCCGCCGGGGCGGTGATCCGGCCATTGTTCCGCGGGGCGGTCGCGGCGGATCTGAAGGCGGATCAGTCGCCGGTGACGATTGCCGATCGCGGGGCGGAACTGGCCATGCGCGCGGTGCTCAACCAGTCGTGTCCGGAGTGCGGCATTCTGGGCGAGGAGTTCGGGGTGGAGCGGCCCGAGGCGACGCTGCGCTGGGTGCTGGACCCGATCGATGGCACGCGCGCGTTCATCACCGGGCGGCCGACCTTTGGCACTTTGGTGGCGCTGCTGGAGGGTGATGTCCCGCTGGTGGGGATCATCGACCAGCCGGTGACGGGGGAGCGCTGGATTGGGGCGTCCGGGCGCCCGACAACGTTTGCCGGCTCGCTGGGTGGCCGGGCGGGCACGCGGGCGTGTGTGGCGCTGGGGCTGGCGGAACTGTCATGCACCAGCCCGGAGATGCTGGCTGACGACTGGCCGCGCTGGCGGAAGCTGGCTGGGCTGGTGCGCCGCAATTACTGGGGCGGGGATTGTTACGCGTATGGGCTGCTGGCGCTGGGGCAGATCGACGTGGTGGTGGAGTGCGACCTGAAACCTTGGGACTGGGCGGCGCTGCTGCCGGTGATCGTTGGCGCGGGCGGTGCGGTGACGGACTGGCAGGGTCGGCCGCCGCGCGTCGAGGGCGATGGGCGGATTATTGCGGTTGGCGATCGGGGTTTGCTGCCGGCGGTGGTGGCGGCGCTGGCCTAGGGAGCGTGCGGGTGGCGGTTAGGGTCGCTGCTTGTTTCTGACGCCGGCGGGCGAATCGGCTGGCGGGGACCGGCTTCTTATTGCATGATTTGGTTCATGCAGACTGACCGGCAACTCGATCTGTTTGGCGGCGGCGGGTTCGTGGCGGATGAGGTCACGGCCCCGCATAGGTCGCGGCCTTTGCCACCTGCTGGAGACCTCGACGATGCCGGGTTGATCGCGGCGATCCCGTGTGCCTCGCAAGCGACATGCCTGAGCCTGGCGGATGAAGTGGCGCGGCGCCGGCTGGCCGGGGCGATTCCCGCGCTGACGGCGTTATGCCGGCGGTTCAGGGGGTTCGGCCTGGACCGAGCGGTTCCTGAGCAGGTTGCCGCGATGCGGGGGCTGGGGGCGATCGGCGGGCGGGAGGCGCGGGCCGCGATCACGGCGCTGATCACGGACGGGGTGGTGCAGGGGCCTGGCATCACTGTCGCGGTTGAGGTCGCGCGTGGGCTGCGGGCACGGCTGCCGGCGGCTGTCGGGTTGGTGCTGCTGCGTCACTCCGAACCGGCTGTGCGGGAACACGTGGCTTGTTGTGTGCAGATGACGCCGGACGTGGCGGGCGTGTTGCTCGATCTGCTGGGCGACCTGAACAGAGGCGTTGCGGATGCGGCGGCTTGTGCGCTGGGTCGAAGCGGACGGGTGGAGGCGCGGCCGGCGTTGCTGCGACTGATGGCCGAACGTCCGTCGGCGGAGGCGATCGAGGCGCTGGCGGTCGTTGCAGATGAAACGGTAATCGTGCTGCTCGGCCGGATCGCGCGCGGGGGATCGGCACTGGCTGGGGCGGCTTTGGACGCATTGGAGGATATCGACGACATTCGGGCGGCGGCGATCGTTGCGGGAATTAAAGGACGCTCGGCGTCTGGGTCGTGATCTCCTGTGAGGGGATTGGAATTTGCGTGCTACGAGGCGGAGATGGTGGTATAAGAGACCAGAATTAGATGGCAGCTAGATCATGGCCAACAAGAAATCGAAGGATGTAAAGCCGGACGAATACTTGGGTATTCAGGTCCCGGCGACTTTGGGGTTTGGTGAAAGTCGCGTCGCGGCACGGCTTCCCGGCACTCCGCTGGCCTCGGCCGATGGCGATGACCTGACAGCGGCGGAGTGGGATTTGGTGAAGCGTCTGGCTCTGCAACGCCTCGCCGCCACGGTTCTGGATACGCCGGAAGGCCACCTTGCCTACATCCGTCGCTGCACAGCCGCCCTGACCCCGGGTCATGTTTAGCCGCGACAAGATCGCCAAGGCAGCCGCTGAACTTGCCGATCATCTTCAGGTCATCGACAACATACGTGCGCTTCAGACCGGCCAGAAGGAACTGGCGGACGCCATCAAAACCCTTGCCGGCCAGGTTCGTGACATTCAGACCGAACTGCGCGCCCTGAAGGCGGAAACGCGGCTGGAAGCCCTGCGCGAAACGCAGACGATCGTCAACGCCGTGCAAGGTGGCCTCAATCAGCGCATCGAGGACCTTGCGGTGAAACTCGCCTTGGTCGAGGGCAGCCAGCCGCGCAACGACGACCGGCCGTCGCCGGTGGTCCGCCGGCTGATTTCGTCGGGTGACGGCAAAACCGGCTGAACGTGGTTTATGTCCGGCCCTGCCGCAGCGGCAGGTTGGTGCGGTAAACGACGCGTTTCAGCGCCAGTGCCGACTCGAACGACTGGACGTCCGGGATGTGGGTCAGGCGGCCGCGTAGGAACGCCTCGTAGGCCGCCACATCGGACGCCACGACGCGCAGCAGATAGTCGGTCGCGCCGGTCATCTCATACATCTCCATGACTTCGGGACAGGCCTCCACCGCGCGCTCGAAATTGCGCAGTGTTTCGTCTTTGTGATTGGCCAGCTTGACCGTCACGAAGACGTTGACCGGCAGCCCGACCTTGTCCTGGTCGAGCAGCGCGACGTAGCGGCTGATGATCCCGGCTTCTTCCAGCAGTTTTTGCCGGCGATGCGAGGGCGACGGGGACAGATGCGCCGCCTCGCTCAGTTCCTGCGCTGTTGCCCGGCCGTTGGCCTGCAGGTGATCCAGAATCGCCAGGTCCAGCCGGTCCAGCTCCATCGACACATCCTCGGTTGCGGCGCATCATTTTGGTGGGTTCTGCCAAAACTGACCATGGGCGGGGTGCATTATGGGAGCCTTTCCCACGGCGGCCCGCCTACCATGTAGTATCGAGAATCTTTGGAGGGACGACCGCCCATGGATATTGGTCTCGGCCAGGCTGGCAACATCCCCTTTGGCATCACCCTGGAGTCGCGTTTCGCGGACCTCGATCAGCCGGTTTTGCTGACCGGCATCCAGGCTTTGCTGCGGCTGCTGCTGGAGCAGCGACGTTTGGACCAGGCGGCCGGGTTGAAGACCGCGGCACTGGTGTCGGGCTACCGGGGGTCGCCGCTGGGCGGGCTGGACCGCGAACTGTGGGTGCAGAAGAAGCTCATGGCGGCGCACGACATCCGGTTCGAGCCGGGGGTCAATGAGGACCTTGCCGCCACGATGCTGTACGGCACGCAGGAACTCGACGCGTTTCCGGGTGCTCGGGTCGATGGCGTGTATGGCATGTGGTACGGCAAGGGACCGGGCGTGGACCGCACCGGCGACGCCTTCCACTGCGCCAACATGAGCGGCACGCATCGGTTCGGCGGGGTGCTGGCGATTGCCGGCGACGACCATGGCGCGCATTCCTCGACCTATCCACATCAGACCGAATACGTGTTCCAGAATTGCTTTATCCCGGTGCTCAATCCGGCCTCGGTGCAGGATGTGATCGACCTGGGGCTGGCGGGCTGGGCGATGTCCCGATTCGCCGGCGTGTGGGTGGCGATGAAGACCACCGCCGAGACGATGGAGCAGGCGTCCACTGCGGTGGTGCCGTCGCGGCGGCGGTTTGTCACGCCGGAGTTCGCGCTGCCGCCGCACGGGCTGAATTACGATCCGACGCTGCATTTTCCGGCCGACCGGGCGGAGCTGGAACGGCGGATGCTGGAAGAGAGAATGCCCGCGGTGCTGGCCTGGGCGCGGGCCAACCGGATCGACCGGCTGGTTAGCGGGACCGAGGATGCGACGATCGGGCTGGTGACGGTGGGCAAGGCGCATGAGGACACGATGCATGCGCTGCGCCGGCTGGGGCTGGACCGGCATCCGCAGCTTGCGGTCTACAAGGTGGGCATGACGTGGCCGCTGGAAACCGAAGGCCTGCGCGAGTTCGCCCGCGGCAAGCGGCAGATCCTGGTGATCGAGGAAAAGCGCAGCTTCGTCGAAAGTCAGATCCGCGATGCGCTGTATCATTTGCCGGCGGATGAGCGGCCGGAAGTCAGCGGCAAGACCAACCCGCAGGGCGCGCCGCTGCTGTCGCCGCTGATGGAGCTTTCTCCCGAATCCGTCGCGGGCGGGCTTTCGACGTTCCTGGGACGGGCGGGGCTGAACCTGCCGGCGGTGCCGGCGCCGATCGCGGCGGAGCGGCCCGACGGGCTGCTGCGGCGGGTTCCGGCGTTCTGTGCGGGGTGTCCGCATGCGACCTCGACAAAACTGCCGGAGGGCAGCGTCGCCAGCGCCGGCATCGGCTGTCATTTTATGGCGCAGGACGACGGACCCTCGACGCGGACATTTACTCATATGGGCGGTGAGGGCGCGCCGTTCGTCGGGCTTTCGAGCTTTACCGACATCAAGCACTTTTTTGCGAATTTGGGTGATGGGACTTACCAGCACTCGGGCAGCCTGGCGATACGCCAGGCGGTCGCCGCGAAGACCCGGATGACCTACAAGCTGCTGTTCAACGACGCTGTCGCCATGACCGGGGGCCAGCCGGCCGAGGGCGCGCCGACGGTGCCTGGGATTGCGGCGCAACTCGCGGCGGAGGGCGTGAAGCGGATCGCCATCGTGGCGGATGAGGCGGAGCGGTTGCCGCCGGCCTCGGCCTTGCCGCCTGGCGTGACGCGGCATACGCGGGATGAGCTGGAAACGGTGCAGACAGCGTTGCGCGACTTCGAAGGGCCGTCGGTGCTGATCTACGACCAGGTCTGCGCGACGGAGAAACGGCGGCGCCGCAAGCGCGGATCGATGGCGCAGGCGACGCGGCATGTCGTGATCAACGAGGCAGTGTGCGAGAACTGCGGCGACTGTTCGGTGCAGTCCGGCTGCATTGCGATCGAGCCGGTGGAAACCGAGCTGGGGCGGAAGCGGCGGATCAATCCGACGAGCTGCAATGTGGATTTGTCGTGTCTGAAAGGGTTCTGCCCGAGTTTCGTTTCGCAGGCCGGGCCGCCGGCGGCGCCGGACGCGGACACGCAGTGGGCGGCGCGCGAAGGCGAACTTGCGGCGGGGCTTGCCATGCCGGTGGTGCCGGCATTGGGCGTGTGGCGCGGGTTGTTCGCGGGGATCGGCGGGGGCGGGATCGTCACCTCGGGCGCGATCCTGGCGATGGCGGCGCATCTGGAAGGGCGGGCGGTGAAGACGCTGGATTTCACCGGGCTGGCGCAGAAGAATGGCGCGGTGGTGGCGCATGTGCAGATCGCGGCCGATGAGGCGGCGCTGGACGTGGTGCGCATTCCGCTGGGCAGCGCCGATCTGATGCTGGCGGCCGACCTCGCGGTTGGCTGCGCGGCGGGTGTGCTGGAAAGGAACGCTCGTTCGTCCGTGGTGATCGGGAATTTGGATCTGGCGGCGACGGCGGAGTTCAAGCGCAACGCGTCGCTGTCGATCGATGCGGCACTGCACCGGCGGACAATTGAAAGAGTGGTGGATTCCAGCCGGTCGATCTGGCTGCACGGGGTACGGCTGGCGGAGCGGCTGTTCGGCAATGCCCAGGCGATGAACACGATGCTGCTGGGGATGGCCTGGCAGCGCGGGCTGGTGCCGGTCGGCGAGGCGGCCATCCTGCAGGCGATCGAACTGAACGGCGCGGCGGTGAAGCTGAACAAGCGGGCGTTTCTGTGGGGGCGGATTCTGGCGGAGCAGCCGGGGCTGATGAAGCAGATCCTGGGCGAGCAGATCGAGGGTCCTCCCGTGGGGTTGGAGGCGCTGATCGCGCATCGGGTGGCGGCACTGACGGCGTACCAGTCGAAGCGGTATGCGCGACGCTATGCGGCGCTGGTGCAGGCGGTGGTGGCGCGGGAGACGGCGGTGACGGGGGCGCCCGGGCGGCTGTCGCGGGCGGCGGCCGAGGGCCTGTATCGCGTCATGGCCTACAAGGACGAATACGAGGTCGCCAGGTTGCACGCCGGCGCGACCTATGGCGAGAAGCCGGTGTTCCACATGTCGCCGCCCTTGTTCCATGGCATCGACAAGGCGACGGGGCGCCGGGGGAAGATTGAGGTGCCCGGGTCGGTGGCGCTGCCGCTGTTCCGGGTGCTGCGGCATGGCAAGGTGCTGCGCGGGACGCCGCTTGACGCGTTCGGCTATCAGGCGGAGCGGCGGGCTGAGCGGGCGCTGGTGGCGCAATATCGGGGGGATTTGCGGGCGATCATGGCGGGGCTGACGGCGGCGAATTTCGAGACGGCGGTGGCGCTGGCGGACCTGCCGGATCAGATCAGGGGGTTCGGGCCGGTGAAGGACGCGAACCGCGCGAAGGCCGAGCAGCGGCGGACGGCGTTGCTGGCGCAGTTTGCGCGGCCAGAGGTGGTGGAGGCTGTGGCGCTGGCGGCGGAGTAGCGGCGCCGCCGCGGACCTCTACGGACCGGTAATCGAGCGGACCTGGTAGCTTGGTGGCATCCCGTTGCTCTGGCCGCCGAGCACGTTTGATTCGTTCTTCACCCAGATTCCGCTCTTCGGATCGAACCATTGAACGAAATGAAAGTGGTTGGAGTTGCGGCCCTCATAAAGTGCCTCGCGGTCGAAGACGACGGTGTCGACAGGCTTGCCGCCGATGGTGATCTGCTCGCGGCGCAGGATCTTCCAGGTTTCGTGCGAGAGGTAGCGGGTCGGGGAGGTGTAGTCGAAGGTGACGCTGGCTTTGCGTCCGGAGAAAAGCTCCGTCAGGTTGGATTTGATGGTGGCGTTGCTGCTGTCCTCGGGCGGGTAGAAGTTGAACACACGTGAGTCTGGTTCGTTTTTGTAGTTCAGGCGATTGCACATGGTTGGATCGCTGGGTGACGCACCGGTGTACTGGATTTTGCCGAGGCCAAATTCCGCGACGACGCCGGCCTTCGGGCAGGCGAAAGGCACGGGCTGGGCATTGGCGTGTGCGGCAAAGCCGAATGCAACCGATGCGCCCAGATAGAACCGATGCGATATCATTGGCGGGACTCCTCGGCATTGCAGGTCGATCTTACAAGGAACTCACATGCGCCGGAATCGATTTTTGTGACTTAGTGCAATCATTTTTGGGACGACCATCACACTTTCGTCACCCGGCACGTCTGTCGATTTTTGTGGGCTTGCACGATGCTGCCCTGCGCGTCGCTGCGGCATTGTCACGCGATTTTGCGCGCGGTCGATAACTGAGGTTTCACATCATCGCTCCCCGTCGGATATGCAGCGTTTCGCACGCAAGCGGAGGGCGATATGGCCGACTTTCGTACGGAAACGGATAGTCTGGGAGAGGTGGCGGTACCAGCCGACAAGCTTTGGGGGGCGCAGACGCAGCGCTCGTTGGAGCATTTCAGCATCGGCAAGGATCTGATTCCTCGGGAGATGATCACGGCCTATGCCATCCTCAAGCAGGCTGCGGCCAACGCCAACCACGCCGGCGGGCGGCTGAACGACAAGGCGCACGCGCTGATTGTTCAGGTCACCGACGAAATCCTCAAGGGCGAGCATGGCGACATGTTTCCGCTGCACGTGTGGATGACCGGCAGCGGCACCCAGTTCAACATGAACGTCAACGAGGTGATTTCGAACCGAGCATGCCAGCTTGCCGGAACGGCGCTCGGCAGCAAGACACCGGTGCATCCGAACGATCACGTCAACATGTCGCAGTCGTCGAACGACACGTTCCCGTCGGCGATGTATATTGCTGCTGCCGTTGGCGTTTCGGAACGGCTTATTCCGAGCGTTCGGGCATTGCGTGAGGCGATCGCTGCCAAGGCAGATGCGTGGAAGGACATCGTCAAGATCGGACGGACGCACATGCAGGATGCGACGCCGATCACGCTTGGGCAGGAGTGGTCGGGCTATGCCGGCGCGCTGAGTGACGATCTCGAACGGCTGGATGACGCGCTGAAGGGCGTTTACCGCCTTGCCCTCGGCGGCACGGCGGTCGGCACGGGCATCAATGCCGCGCCGGGCTTTGCCGATGCCGCCGCGGCCGAGATTGCCAGGCTCACCGGCCTGCCGTTCGTCAGCGCTCCGAACAAGTTCACTGTGCAGGGTTCGCACGACGCGCTGGTTCAGTTGTCGGGAACGCTGCGCACGCTTGCCGTGTCACTGTACAAGATCGCCAACGATATAAGACTGATGTCGTGCGGCCCGCGCGCCGGTTTCGCCGAGCTGATGATTCCGGAAAACGAGCCCGGTTCCTCGATCATGCCGGGCAAGGTCAATCCGACCCAGGCCGAAGCGCTGACCATGATCGCGGTGCAGGTCATGGGCAACGATGTGGCCGTGGGGTTTGGGGGTGCCGGCGGGTATCTGGAAATGAACGTTTACAAGCCGCTGATCATCGCCAATATCACCCACTCCATCACGCTGATGACTGACGGGTGCGCCAACTTCCGCAAGTTCCTTGTGGAAGGGACTGAACCGAACCTGGAGCAGATCAAGACGTATGTGGATCGCTCGCTGATGCTGGTCACGGCGCTGGCCCCGGTCATCGGCTACGACAAGGCCTCGCGCATCGCCCACCATGCGATGGACAAAGACCTGACGTTGAAGGAAGCCGCGCTCGAACTGGGTTACGTCAGCGAGGCCGAGTTCGATCGAATCGTCGATCCGGCGAAGATGGTTCATCCGTACGTGGCCAGCGAAAGCTGACGGGTGGACGCCGGCCGCAGCGGGCAAGAGGGCCAAATGGGTGGTCCTTCCCGGCCGGATGCCGCGTGGCTGGACGCGATTGCCCACCTGACCTTGCAATTGGGGCGTATCCTGCTGCTGAACGGCTCCGAGACGGAACAGGTGTATGCATCGATGGTTCGGTTCGCGGCGGCCTTCGGTGCCGACGCGAACCTGCTGGTGAGCTACGAGGCGATTCTTGTCACCCTATCGGCCGGCGAGGAGATCCGCACGAAAGTCGGCCACCGGCTGCCGGGCCTGGGTGTTGCGATGGCGGCGATCGAGGCGGTCAACGGTGTGGTCGATGATGCCGAGGCCGGGCGCCTTGGCCCCGATGAGGTGCGGACGGCCCTGGACTCAATCGAGCATCAGCCGCCGCTGTATGCGCGATGGCTGGTGGTTGCCGCCCTTGGTGTGACCGCGGCAAGCTTGAGCCGCCTGTTCGGTGGCGATTGGCTGGCCTGTCTCGCGGCCGGCGTGGCTGGCGCCGTTGGCACGTGGGTTCGGCTGGAGCTTGGGCGCCGGCATGTCAATCCGGTTCTGTCGGTCTTCGTCGTCGCATTGCTGAGCGGCATCGTGGGCGGTGGCTTCATCGATCTCGGTATGAGCGACGCTCCGGCGCTTGCGCTGGTGGCACCCGCGATGATCCTGGTTCCGGGGGTGCCGCTGATCAACGGCATTCTGGATATGATCCGCAATCATGTGATGATGGGCATCAGCCGGCTGGGTTTTGCCGCGCTCGTGGTCATGGCGATCTCGCTCGGTGTGTTTGCCGCCACACTTATCACCAGAATTGGGGTACCGGTGGACGCGCCGACACGAACGATCGGCGTGCCGGAGGATGCCTTGTTCTCCGCGCTTGCGGCCGGCGGTTATGCGCTGTTGTTCAGCGTCCGAGCGCGGATGGCCTGGGCGTGCGGGTTGTGCGGCGTGGCAAGCCATACGCTGCGCACGCTGTTGTTCCACTACGGGATTGACCTGGTGACCGGCACGCTGGCGGGGGCGCTGCTGGCGGGCGTGCTTGCGCAGGGCTTCGCCCGGTACTTTCGTGCGCCCGCGGTTGCGCTCGCCTTTCCCGGTGTCGTCGCGATGATTCCCGGTGCCTATGCCTTCCGCGCGGTGTTCGGCACGTTGCGGATTGCTGAAGCAACCGCCGATTCCGCGACTGTCACCGGAACGCTTTCGCTGTCGGCAACGGTGGTGTTGATGGTGGGCGCGATCGCGGTTGGGGTTGCTGCGCCGGCGTTGGTGTTTCCGGTCAACCGAGGTGGGAGCGAACGTGGGGCGGCCGGTATGACTGTACGGCGCGGGTGACGCGGGCCCTACGCCACCCCCTCGGGCCGCATTCGCTTCGGCAGCGTGGCCAGCGATTCGGTGGTGTCGAAATCGCGCAGCACCGCGTCGTCAGCCATTTCCACCTCGCAGACCGCTTCGGCGTGCTTGCCGACCAGGAACCGCGCGCCCGAATCGCCGCCGATCTGCAATATTTCGGCGAAGAAACGGCGATCCCACAGCATCGGGTTGCCCTGCTTGCCGCGGAACGTCGGCAGGACGATCAGGCGGCCCTCGGCCGGATCGTACATCGACAGCAGGCGGTCGATCATCCGTCCGGTGACCAGCGGCATGTCGCCCAGGCACACCACGGCGGCGGCGCATTCCGGCGGCACCGCGGCGATGCCGGCTTTCAGGCTGGCGGACAGACCCTGGGCATAATCCTCGGCATGCACGAAGCGCACCGGCCGGCCGCCGGCCGCATGCTCGACCTGTTCGGCCTGGTGGCCGGTGACGACGAGGATGGGACGAGCGTTGGAGGACAGTACATTGTCGATGACACGGGCGATCATTGGTTTGCCGGCCTTGTCGGTGACCAGCAGCTTGTTGTGCGGCGCCATGCGGCGGGAGCGGCCGGCGCCGAGGATCACCGCGGCGATCAGCGGTGCACTGCGGGGCGCGGCACCGGAGCGAGGTGTGGCGGGCGCTTTTTCACGGGGCATCGGGCGGGTTTCCATCTCCTTCAACAGGCCGCCGACGCCCATCCGCATGAGATCGCGCGGCGTGACCGGCACGCCGGCGAACAGCCGGGTCAGCACGAAATCGATGCCGTTCAGGCTGGGGCTGCGGGCGCAGCCGGGCAGCACCAGCGCGGGCCGTTCGCCGATGCGGCCGAGGCAGATCAGGTTGCCGGGATCGACCGGCATGCCGAAATGCAGGATCTCGCCCCCCGCCCGAACGATGCCGGCGGGGCCGACATCGCGGCGATCCACCACGGCCGAGGCGCCGATCACCAGCAGCAGGTCGGCGCCCGCGGCCATCAACCCATCCAGCGCCTTGCCGATGGCATCCGCCTGATGCGGGCAGCGGACCGGCGGCAGCAGGGTTCCGGTCAGGGCGGTGATGCGGGCTTCGGTGATCTGGATGGTCTTTTCGGTGGTGCTGTCCTTCAGGCCGGGCAATTCGGTGACGACCAGGCCGACGTGCAGATTGCGGAACGGGTGCAGCGTCAGCGGGCTGGTGCCCTGGCGGGCCAGCGCCTCGGCGACCGACAGCACGTTGCCGGGAACCGAGAATGGGATGATCTTGATGGTGGCGATCAGGTCCTTCGGCGCGACCACGGCGTAATCCGGCAGGGTGCCGATGGTCAGCGCTTCGTCGATGGTGTTCAACCGGTCGATGCGGGCGGTGTCGATGCGCAGCAGACCGGGCACCTCCGCCAATAGATTGACGCGGCCGGTGGCGGCGCGCGAGCGGGCGATCAGCGGCGAGACCAGCGGCGTCGCCAGGCGGTCGGCGGCGATATCCTCCGGCACGTCGCCGGGTTCCAGGCGGGCACAGATCACCTCGTTGCGGCCGGCGGCGCGAAGGGCCTCGATGGCGGCGTCATCCAGCAGGGCGCCCTTGCGGATCATCCGCTCGCCGACCTTCTGGCTGTGCGCCATGATGGCGCCCTTGGCCTCATCCAGCGGGGCAGAGCCGAATTTCACGGCGCCGGCTTCGGCGGCAGCGGGGCGTTGCGGCGGACCGCGACGATCTCGGCGATGATGGAGAGGGCGATTTCCGGCGCGGTGACGGCCTCGATGTTCAGGCCGACGGGGCCGCGGATGCGGGAGAGTGCGTTGTCCTGATGGCCGAGGTCGCGCAGGCGCTTGAGGCGGGCGGCGTGGGTGCGGCGGGAGCCGAGGGCGCCGATGTAGAACGCCTGGGATTTCAGCGCTCGGTCCAGCGCCGGGTCGTCGAGTTTCGGGTCGTGCGTCAGGGTCACGACGGCGGTGCGGGTGTCGGGGGCGAAGGCGTCCAGCGCCTCGTCCGGCCAGTCGGTGGAGATCTCGACGTTGGGGAAGCGCTCATCGGAGGCGAAGGAGCGGCGCGGATCGACCACGGTGACCGAGAAGCCGCAAGGGACGGCGAAGGGAACGAGCGCCTGGGCGATATGCACGGCGCCGACGACGATGAGGCGGAGCGGCGGGTTGTAGGCATGCAGGAACCAGTCGGTGTCGCCGAGTTTGACGGTGCCCGATTCGTCGCGGTCTAGCGCTTTTGCGGCTGCCTCGTTGAGGGCTGATGGTGCGTCGGGATCGGGAAGCAGTTGCTGCTCGCCGGACGGGAGTTTGGTGGCCAGCACCACCGGTCGCTTGTCCTTGCGGGCCTGGTCGAGGGCGGCGAGAATTTCGGGGGTCATGGGCTGGTATCCTTGGTTTCCGGCAGCGATGGGCATGGATTGCCGGACGGAAGGCGGGGTGGGGCCCGCGTGAACCTGTTATCGGTGTTGGTTGTGTTCATCAGTGGTTTCAGTTCCCGGCGGCGGCTCGTCAGACCATGGCGTGTCTTGAGTCCTGCCCACGCGCGGGTCGAGCGTCCCACGTTACGGCGGGTTTGTCACGTTGCGGCGGCTGGGCGGGCCGGGTTCCCGTTCAGGATAGGGGGCGCTGGGCCCGGGCGCTTTGGCAGGTTTTTTTTAAGGCCGATAATGGCGATATCGGGCATGAAGAAGACGGCGCCCCCGCTGCCTGACGGGGCGCACAGGAAACGGCGACCGAAAGGGCGGCCTCGGTCAGTTCAGTTTCTCGACGAACACCTTCACCTTGCCGCCGCAGGCCAGGCCGACTTCCCAGGCGCGCTCATGGCTGACGCCGAAATCCAGCAGTTGCGGCGTGCCGGAGTCGATCGTCTGCATCGCGGCATCGGCCACCGCGCCCTCGATGCAGCCGCCGGACACCGATCCGGCCATGCGGCCTGATTTGGTCACCGCCATCTGGCTGCCGGCGGGCCGCGGCGAACTGCCCCAGGTTTCCGTCACGGTGGCAACGGCCACCTGCTCCCCGGCGGCGCGCCAGGCAGCGGCGGTGGACAGGACATCCTCAACTTCTGACGTGCTCATGGCGTGGTTCCCTTCATGGGGGCTGGACGAGACAACAGATCGATCAGGCTGCGCAGGCTGGCCAGATTATGCACCGGACGGAATTCGTCCACATGCGGCAGCATCGCGCGAATGCCCTGCGATTTTGGTTCGAAGCCGCTCCAGCGCAACAGCGGGTTGAGCCATACCAGCCGTGTGCAGGAGCGGTGGAGGCGGTCCATGTTCTCGGCGAGTCCGTGGGCGCCGTCGCGGTCGAGGCCGTCGGTGATCAGCAGGACGACGGCGCCCTGGCCGAGCACGCGCTTGGCCCAGAGGTGATTGAAGCTGGCGACGGCCTCGCCGATGCGGGTGCCGCCGGACCAGTCCGGCACGGCATGGGCGACCATCTGGAAGGCCACTTCCGGATCGCGGGCGCGCAACTGGCGGGTGACGTTGGACAGTCGGGTGCCGAACAGGAACACCGACACGCGGTCGCGGTCATTGGTCACGGCGTGCAGAAAATGCAACAGGATCTGGGCGTAGCGCGCCATCGAGCCGGAAATGTCGCACAGCACGACCAGCGGGGGAGGGCGGGTGACCCGGCGGTTGCGCGCGATGGTCAGAATTTCGCCGCCCTGGCGCAGGCTGGCGCGAACCGTGCGCCGCAGATCGGTCACCGGCCCGTTCTGGTCGGCGCGCAGCCGGCGGGTCTTGCGCAGGTCCAGCGGCAGGACGAGGCGGCGGATTTCGCGCTTGGCCTCGGCGATCTCGGCCGCGCCCATGGCCTCGAAATCCATCTGCTGGAGGCGTTCCTGCGCCGACACCGTCATCGTCATGTCGGTGACCGGCGGCTCATCCTTCGGGCGCGGCGGCTTGTCGGATTTGGTTGCGAAGGCCTCGGCGACGCGGCGGGCGGCGGGCGGCGGGCGATCCTGCTTTTTCTGCTTCTGCGCGTCGAGCAGCGCCATCGCGGCGGCCTGTTCGGCGGCGGACGGGTCGCGCCAGAACAGCGCGAAGGCGTGGTCGAAGACGTCGCGATGCTCGTGGCGGTGGATCATGGCGGTCAGCAGCGCGGTGCGGGCCTGGATCTTGGAGGCGAGGTCGACGCGGGTCAGCGCTTCCTGGGCGGCGATTGCCTCGGCCGGCCCGACGGGCAGCCCGGCGCGGCGCAGCAGCCGCGCGAAATGCATCACGTTGGCGGCGAGGCGGGGGTTCGGCTGGTTTAGCGGGTCGGCTGCGCTCATGGCTGCACTGGAAGCCATGCCGCCGGGTGGTGCAAGGGGGATTGCGCCATCGTTGTAACGCTGGCCGGCGCACCGGTGCTCTGGCAGAATTGATCGCGCTCGGAATCGACTCCGGCTTGCTGAACGTTTCAACTGGAACTTCGCGGCAGTTTATCGAATACCAACACGTGGACCATGGCCGAGCTTCAGAGTAGAGCATGACCTCCTTAGCAATGGACGCCCTATGACACCGTCGGAAATCGAACGTCTTCAGACCTATCTGCGCAAGCTGTTCGGCAGCGAACGCATCCGCATCGTGCCGCCGCCGCGGCGCGGCCTGTCGGTGGAACTGGCGGTCAACGATGAGACGATCGGGACGGTCCACAAGGATGTGGACGACGGCGAAACATCCTATTCCATTCACCTGACCGTGCTGGAGGAGGATTTGCCGGCGCCTCGCCCGACGGCGGCCAAGCCGGCGATCGGCAGTACCGGCCGGCGCTAGGCCGCCCCGGCCGCGCGGTCGTAGCCGGCTGACCGAGGCGGCGACCGGCGCGCAGGCCGCGTCGCGACACGCCCACCCGGATCGCGGATATTGTATCTCTCGATCTCATGCTTGCGATACAAGCGGCGCGGGCTGGTCGGACTGCGCCCACGCCACGTGCCTGACGAGGATTTTCATGAGTGAACAGCATTTTGCCGCGACCATCAGTCAGACGGCGCAGGACGTGTTCCGCCAGCCTGCTCTGCCGTTCAATCCGACGCTGGTGTTCCGCGAGATCCCCGGGTTCGATTCCATCCTGGCGATCCAGTTCATCCTGGCGATCGAGAGCGCGCTCGACGTCACCCTGAACGAGGAAGAGGTCGACAACATGCACACGATGGGCGATCTGATGACGGTGCTGAAGGCGAAGAAGGGCGGTTGAGGCGCGTCGCTGCTGCGCCCCTTATGTGACGATCAACCATGACCGAGTCGCCGTTGGTCGTCGCGCAGTCCCTTCGCGTCCTGTTGGCCAAAGGGTCACCAGCAACAAAGGCGTGGATGGCTTGCATACGCCCACCATGACGGTCAGGTGCGAACGCATCGCGATAGGAGCGGGTATTTTCGCGCGTCGCCCCAGCTCAGTCCGATACGCCGAGCCGCTCGGCCAGCCCGATCCGTTGCAGCTTGCCGGTCGCGCCCTTGGGGATTTCCGGCAGAAAGACGATCTTCCGTGGCACCTTGAACGGCGCCAGGCGGGTTCCGACGAAGGTTCGCAACGCCTCGACGTCGCCCTGGACGCCTTCATGCAGCACCACGGCGGCGGCGACATCTTCCCCGAATGTGCGGCTGGGCATGGCGAAGGTCACCACCTGACGCACTGACGGGTGTTCCATGAGGATGTTGTCCACCTCGATCGGTGCGATCTTCTCGCCGGCGCGGTTGATGATCTCCTTCAGCCGTCCGGTCAGCCGCAGATAGCCTTGCGGGTCCAGCACGCCCTCATCGCCGGTGCGGAACCAGCCGTCATGGAAGGCGGAGGCGTTCGCCGTCGGGTTGTTTTCGTAGCCCGGTGTGACGTTCGGGCCGCGGATCACGACTTCGCCGACCGCTCCGGCGGGCAGGAGCGTGCCGTCGGCGTCCATGATGCCGATGTCGGGGCCGGCGGCGATGCCGACACTGCCGGCGAAGCGCGGTTCGGGGGGCAGCGGGTTGCTGGCCATCTGATGCGTCGCCTCGGTCATGCCGTAGGCCTCGATCACCGGCACGCCGAATGTCGTTTCCAGCGCTTCCATCACCGCCGGCGGCAGCGAGGCGGAGGAACTGCGGATGAAGCGCAGCCGTCCCGCGGCGATCACGTCCTTGAACCGCGGCGCGACGTCCAGCAGCGACTGGTGCATGGTGGGGACGGCGCTGTACCAGGTCGGACGGATTTCCCGCAGCCAGGTGAAGAAGCGGAAGCCGCTCAGACCCGGGGTGCAGACCACCGATCCGCCGGCGGCGACCGAGGACAGCACCGCCGCGATCAGCCCGTGGATATGGAACAGCGGCATGATGTTCAGGCAGATGTCGCACGGCCCGAGCTGCAGGGTCCGCGCGATATGCCGCGCCGAGGCGGCCAGATTGGCCTGGGTCAGCGGCACGATCTTCGGCCGCGCCGTGGTGCCCGAGGTGTGCAGAACGAGGGCGACGTCTTCGGGCTGCGCGGGTCCGGGCAGAGCGGGTGTGCCGGTCAGCCCCGCCGGAGGCAGCAGCACGAATGCGCCGGCGCCGGCCGGATCGGGCACCAGTTCGATAACTGGGATGCCGAGCTCGGCCGCCACGGAGCGGGCCGGGGTTTCCGCTCCCTGCTGCACGATCAGCGCTCGGGCTTTCAGGTCCGACAGATAGAAAGCGAATTCCTCGGCCTTGTAGGATGGGTTGAGCGGCGCCGTGACGGCGTAACAGCCGACTGCGAGGAACGACGCGGCGGCCTCGGGACCGTTCGCCAGCACGATCGCTACCCGGTCGCCGCGGCCCACGCCGGCCGCGTTCAGGGCTGCGCCGGTGCGTTCGGCGAGGCCGCGCAGAACCTGGAAGGTCAGGGTGGCCTGGCCGGGTGCGCCGATCGCCGGGGCGTCGGGCGAACCGTTGGCGAGCAGTGCCGCGATCGTCGTGGGAACGGTCATGCGATGTCTTTGTTCCGGAATGAAGCGTTCGGTCCGCGATCGAGCAGCCAGGCATTGGCCGCCACCCGCAGCCAGGCGGCATGGTCGCCGTTGGTCAGGTCCGGCAGGATGACGAAATCCTCCACGTAGCCGCGCATCACCCCGGGTGCCAGCAGTTCCACCGTGCCGGACAGGCGCCTGTGGGCGCAGCGGGTGAGAAACAGCAACGTGTTGGTGCCGTATTCATTGAGCTTCAGAAACAACGGCAGCACCTCGGCAAACCGGAGCGCTTCGGGCTTCTCCTCCCACACCTCCGGTTCGGCGGCGAACAGCAGCGGAATCGGATGTTTGCGCGGTTCCGCCCTGGAAATCGTGGCGATCTTGCGTCCGGCGCGCAGCGCTTCATAGAATTTCCGCCGCAGATAAGCCAGCCGCATGGTCTGCTGCGCGTAGATCGTGTCCTGATCGACATTACCGCCACCGTAGACATTGGTGTGCCAGCGTATGCCGTAACGATCGGCGTAGAGGCAGTATTCGCTGTCCGGCCCGTCCGGCAGGCCCAGTTTGAGTTCGGCTTTGTCGGCGGCGGCCTTGAACTCGTCGTTCAGTGCCCCGATCAGGCTTTTCAGCGGCGTATTGCCGAAGCGTAACAGACCCAGCACCTCGCAGCCGCCTTTGCGCTGCGCCAGGCCGAAGGCGCAGTTGTCGCCGAGACTTTCGAACTGCTGCAGAATCTCGGTGATTTCGACACCCAGCGCGGCCTTGATCGCGCCGGGCAGTTCAGCGACGGGTTCGTGCAGGAAACGGTCTGACACTGCGATCGGGGCGGGCGGGGTGATATCGTCGTCGCGCAGCTTCGCCAGTGCGGCGTGCCGCGGCGGCAGCGGCACGATGTCGATCGATTCCAGCATGAAACTGAGGAAATTCGGTGACTGCGTCGGGTCGAACGGGTGCATCGGCAGCCCATCTGGCATGGCGAAGGCGAATTTCAGCACACCGTCCGGCTCGAACAGTTCGCCGGGCAGCGGAACCGCCAACGTGGTATTCGTGCCGGTGACGTACTGCGCGATAACGGCGCCGCCCAGCAGGATGTTGATCCGCTGGGAGGCCATGAAACTGCGGATATAGAGCGGACTGAGGGTGAACTGGGCAATATACGGACCGCCGCCGGAAGGGGCAGGCAGTTCCAGCGTGCAGACGCGGGCGTCGGCCCAGGCCGCCCCATCCGGGCCGTGCAGCCAGCCCTCGCGCAGCATGGTTCGGCCGGCATCGGCGGTGCCGAATCGAAAGCTCATTCGCTCGCTTGGTGGCGCGGCCAAGGTGGAGGGAGAAGCCGCCTGCACGATCTTGCCCTCGGGCGGCTTTAACGCAAAACGCTCCATCGCCGGTTTCATCCAGGGCGGGTAGAGGCGGATCGCGTAGAAGGCCAGACCGAGCGGACGGTCGTCGTGGCTGAGGCCGAGGTGGTCCATACGTACGTAGCACGGATGTTCGATGCGCAGGTCGATCGGCTGATTCGGCGCGATCACGCCCTCCGGCACGTCGCAGCGCAGCCGGGTCCAGCCGATGACCGCGGCGGACCCGACCAGGTGCCCGTTGACGAAGACGCGCACCACGGCGGCCTTCAACGCAGGCCCGCCCGTGGGCACGCCGAAGTCGAGCTCGATCGTCAGCGCGGTGGTGTCGAACGGGGCCGGCAGGCGCAGGGCACAGCCCGACAACAGCGACCAGACATGGCCCTGCTCCTGCCCGCTGAAGCCGGCCGTGCGGAACGGCGCGCTGTTGCCGTCGCGATGGAAATCGACGACGAACACGCTGCCGCCCCGACGCTCTGCGGCCGGGGGTGCGGCAACCGGCGGTGCGGCCGGCTTGGACGGCCTGGCCACCGGCGTGGTCTTCGGCTCCGTGGCTTCGGCAACGGATGTCATGGCGGTGTCGGGCGGCATCCCTCTTTATACCCCAGTCGCATGAAATGGTCCTGCGGAGACTTCGCAACCCCCCGCTCCAGCCCGGTCCTTACGTGATCGTAGCGGGACACATACCACGCTTCATCGACAGTAATTTCAAACGGAAAGTAATTCTGAAAATATCCATGATTTGCGTAATGATCCGCAACGGACGGACTCATTTCGTCATCCATTGCTTTGACGACACCGGGGTAGATTCGGCGGTACCAGTCTTCATCGACCGGCACGGCGAGCAGCAGCGAGCGGATGATCGCCAGAAAATCGTCACGTTCGATATCAACCCGGAGGTGGCCGCACGTGGGAATGATCCGCAGGCGGGTCTTCAATTGCGCGAACGGAACCGGTGCGGTGCAGTCGCGCCATCCGGTTGCAAACGGCTTGCGCCCTTCAAAATAGCCGTGCTTCTGAAAATGCGAGCGCGGCGTTTCCGCCGGGTTGCGGGCAAGGTAGTCGGCGACGGCGGGATATTCTGCCTTGTACCAGTCGTCATCGACCGGAACCGACCAGAGCATCGCCTTCAGGACATCGAGCACATCATCATAGGTCGGATTCAGGCGCGTGGTGCCAGACACCGCGCACCGATCCATCCACCGGCTGAGACTGGCGTAGGGGGGAACGTAGCGCATGATTATATGAAGTGCGCCCGCATGCAACGATCAGTGGACGTCGATGTCGGGAAGCAGACTGGAGTGATCGTCATGGACCGCCTGTCGCGCGCTGGGACGTGATGTGCAACGCGGTTTTAACGATGCGCTCTGCCGCAAAGCAAGCACCGAGTGCCCAAGGTTGCGCCAAACCGTTCGACGCAACCGGGTGCGGCGGGCTTCTAGCGGCCCGGTGAAGACCGGGGCATGCCGACGGAAAGCGTGCGTGTGTCAGCCGCCGCCGATCTTCGGAATCAGGTAGATTTCGCTGTTCGGCTTCAGTTCAGCCGCATAGGCATCCTGGAAGATTTCGCCATCGATGGCGATCGCCATACTCTCCTCGATCTGTTTGCCGAGGCCGGGAAACCGCCGTTCCAGTTCGAGGACGAGACGGCGGAAATTTGTCGCCTCGACCTCGAATTCCGTTTGACCACCGGTGAACTGCTGGCCGGCGGAACCCGAGGCGAGGACGACTGTCGGCATTATCCGGCGGCGTCGAAGGCCGCGCGCACCTTCGGTGGGGACATTGGCAAGTCCGGCATGCGCAGGCCGGTGGCGCTGCGGATGGCGTTGGCGATCGCCGCCATCGGCGGAACGATCGGCACCTCGCCGACGCCACGAGCCCCGAACGGATGGCGAGGGTTGGGAACCTCGACCAGAACCGCTTCGATCATCGGCACGTCGGAGGCGACCGGCACCCGGTAATCGAGGAAGCCGGCGTTCTCCATCTGGCCCTTGGCGTTGTAGATGTATTCCTCGTTCAACGCCCAGCCGATGCCCTGTGCCGCGCCGCCTTGAATCTGGCCTTCGACGTAGCTGGGGTGGATCGCCTTGCCGACATCCTGGATCGCGGTGTAGCGCTCGATCTTGACGTGGCCGGTTTCCTTGTCCACCGATACGTCGCAGATGTGGGCGCCGAAGCCGGCACCCGCACCCTGGGCGTTGACCGACACCTCGGCCAGGATAGGACCACCGGTGCGGCCTGCTTTCAGCGCCAGAGCCGCGAGATCCAACGGCTCGAACGCGCCGGCGTTGGATCCCGCCGGGTACGCCGCGCCGTCCTTCCATTCCACCGCCTCAACCGGGATGTCCCAGGTCTGTGCGGCGCGGCGCTTCAGGTCTTCGACCACCTTTTCAGCGGCCTGGGTGGCGGCCATGCCGGTGGCGAAGGTGACGCGCGACCCGCCGGTAAGATGGGTGAAGCCGATCGAGGCAGTATCGGCGACGATCGTGCGGACCGTGGTCGCCGGAACCCCGAGGACCTCAGCCACCATCATGCCGATCGAGGCGCGGGAGCCGCCGATATCCGGGCTGCCGGTCGCCGCGGTCACGGATCCGTCTTCGTTGACATGCACCTGCGCGGTCGATTCGCCGCCGATGTTGAACCAGAACCCGGTCGCCAGACCGCGTCCCTGGCCTTCCTTCAGCGGCGCCTTCCAGTGCGGGTGCGCCTTCACCGCGTCCAGCACGGCTGTGTAGCCGATATTGACATGGGTCGGGCCGTAATGGGTCTTGGTGCCGTTCTTCGCCGCGTTCTTTTCCCGCAGCGTCAGCGGGTCCATGCCCAGGTTCAGCGCCAACTCGTCCATCAGGCTTTCCACCGCGAACGAGGTGATCGGCGCGCCGGGTGCCCGGTATGCCGCCACCTTCGGTCGGTTGCTGACGACGTCGTAGCCGACGACATCGACATTCGGCAGGTCGTACATGGCGAAGCCGCACATGCAGCCGGGCCCGATCGGCGACCCGGCGAACGCGCCCGCCTGGAATTTCAGCACCTGCTTGGCCGCCACGATGGTGCCGTCTTTTTTGGCGCCGATCCTGACCGACATCCACGCGCCTGAGGTCGGACCGGAGGCCTTGAACACGTCCTCCCGGGTCATCTGCATCTTCACGGTGCGGCCAGCCTTCTTCGACAGCGCAACCGCGATCGGCTCCAGATAGACCAGGGTCTTGCCGCCGAATCCGCCGCCGATCTCGGCCGGGTTCACCCTGATGTTGGACATGTTGATGCCCAGCAGCTTGGCGGTGTAGGCGCGGACCATGAAATGGCCCTGGCTGGAACTATGGATCGAGACCTGGCCGTCCGGCGCATAGGTCGCCATGCAGGCATGCGGTTCGATATAGGCCTGGTGCACCGGCTGGGTCGTGTAAACGCCCTCGACGATCACGTCGGCGTCCTTGAACGCGGCCTCGGCGTCGCCCTTCTTGAACGTCACGACCTTGGCGATGTTCGACGGCTTGGTCGGCTTCGGCGACACGCCGGCGGTGAACATGTCATCGTGCAGGATCGGCGCATCGGGGGCCATCGCCGCTTCCACGTCGATGACGTGCGGCAGGATCTCATACTTGACGTCGATCAGCGCCAGCGCCTCATCGGCGATCGCCTGGGTCGAGGCGGCCACAGCGGCCAGCGCGTGGCCCTCATACAGCACCTTGGTCCGCGCCATGCAGTTCAGCGCCAGGTCGCGGAAGTTCATCGGCCCCTCGCCGACGAACGCCTCCTCCGACGGGATGTCCGGAAAATCCGCTGCCGTCACGACGGCGAACACGCCTTTCAGCGCCTCGGCCTTGCTCGTATCGATCGACACGATCTTCGCGTGGGAGTGCGGCGAGCGCAGCATCTTGCCCCACAGCATCCCCGCGGCATGGGTGTCTGCGGCAAAAACCGCGCGTCCGGTGACCTTGTCCACGCCATCCGGACGGATCGGGCGGGTGCCAACAACTTTCAGGCTGGAATCGACGTAGTTCATCCAACAGTCTCCCCTCGGAGTTCAGCAGCAGCATCCATGACGGCGCGAATGATCTTGTCGTACCCGGTGCAGCGGCACAAATTGCCGGCGAGCCAGTAACGCGCCTCGGTTTCAGTTGGGTTCGGATTCTCATCCAGCAATGCCTTGGTGGCCACGATCAGGCCGGGCGTACAGAATCCGCATTGCAGTGCGGCGTGCTCCAGAAACTTCTGCTGCACCGGATGCAGTTTGTCGCCCTGGGCGATGCCTTCGATGGTGGTGATCGTCGTGCCCTCGGCCTCGACGCCGAGCACGAGGCAGGAGCAGACCAGACGGCCGTCCATGATGACGGAGCAGGCGCCGCAGTCGCCAGAGGCGCAGCCTTCCTTGCTGCCGGTGAGGCCGATGACGTCGCGCAGCACGTCGAGCAGCGTTTGCTGGGTTTCGCAGAGGAATTCCGCGGATTCGCCATTGATGGTGGCGGATACGTAAGTCTTGGCCATATCAGTGAGCCTTTCCGTTGGTTTTGCCTGACGCGCGATCGTAGGCGATCGTGGCGGTGCGGCGGGCCAGGACGCCGGCGATTTTGGTGCGGTATTCGATGGTGCCGCGCTTGTCGCTGATCGGCTTGGCGGCGGCCTGCGCGGCGGCGTCGAGTTTCGCCAGCGTGTCGGCGTCCAGCGTATGGCCGATGAGGGCGTCCGCCGCGGCGGGCACCAGGATCACCGTCGGCGACACAGCGCCCAACGAGACGCGGGCCGCGGTAATGATGCCCTTGCCGTCCAGCGTGACACTGATGCCGCAGCCGACCACGGCAATGTCCATCTCTGTCCGTGGAATGAACCGCAGATAGGCGTCGCCCGAGTGCGCCGGACGTGGCGGCAGCCGGAATTCGAGGATGAACTCGTCCTTGGCCAGCGAGGTGCGGCCGGGTCCGGTGGGGCTCTGCTCGACCGGGACTTCGCGGCGTCCCTTGCTGCCGACCACCACGGCGGTCGCGGCGGCGGCATACAGCGCCGGCACGCTGTCGGCGGCGGGTGAGGCATTGCACAGGTTGCCGGCCAGCGAGCAACGGCCCTGAACCTGGGTCGAGCCGATCAGGTCGAGGGCTTCGACCAGGCCTGGCCATGCGGCGTTGAGACCGGGATGGGCCTCGACGACGGCGCCGGGCGTTGCGGCGCCGATGACGAAGCCGCCGTTCTCCTCGCGAATGCCGATGATCCCGGGGATCTTCTTGGTATCGACGATCAGGTCCGGCTTCAGCCGGCCGGACCGCAGTTGAACGAGAAGGTCGGTGCCGCCCGAAAGCACCTTGGCCAGGCCGGACGCACCGGCGAGAAGTTTGACCGCATCATCCACCGAAGTGGGTGCGGCGTAGCTGAGACTTGACATCATCGCTCCCGATCTAACACGTTTTCCTCCCCCTGATAACGCTCCCAGGGTGGTCATCAACCACGTTAGGCGATTGATCCCGCGTGGTCGAGGGGGGCGGGGTTTGGTGGCTGGGGTGTCGGTGGGTGAAACGCGGTTGCCCTGGGTTCGTCAGAGCGAGGAAACAAGTGGCGCCGCCCAGCGTGGCATAGGTCGGTTCGTCGCTGTGATCCGCCCGCCGGCGATCGTCAGCAACAGCCTGTGCCGGCTACGCGTGTTATCCAGAATGAAGCAGCGGTCCGCGAAGTCGGACCGGCGAACACCCAAAGCTGCGGCCTTACCGTCACCACGTTCGGATGATCGTATCCGGCCCATCGATATTGATTCGGACCAACTGCCGTGTGCCGTCAGGGTTATGCCGCACCATGAGGCCCTCCGGCGTATCCTCCTCGCGCGTGTACCCGGCGACACCTGACGCCAGTACCGCGCGTAACGCCCAGCCCTCAATCTTGCTCCAGGAGCTTCGGAATGGACTGCCATAGCAGGTCCAATTGGTCGGTATCGTCAACGTCCGCCATGCTGCCCGCCGCTCGCTGGTGCTCGAGAACGAGGTCCAGAGTGGTCTCGTACAGCACCTCCCGCAAGGACGATGTTCGCCTACCCGTATGCCTCGCGTCCGTAGGTCTGCAGGAACATGGTGATCGCCGCTTCCACCACATCCTCGATATCGCGTTCGGGGGGATCGGGCAGCATCTCCAGCTTGCGCCGCAGCACCAGCCTTGTCTGGCACAGATTGAAGAACTGCTCCGCGGCGAAGGCCGGATCATTTACCGCCAGCCGCCCGCGCCGGCTTTCCTCGGCCAGCCAGTCGGCCATGAACCCGATCGCGCGCGCCGGCCCGGCCTCAAAAAACCCGCGCGCCAGATCGGGGAATTTGGCCGCCTCGGCGATTACCACCCGGTAGATCGCGAGGCCGACATCGGACAGCAGCATCTGCACCATCCGCTTGCCGATGCCGCGCAGCACCTCGGCCGGGTCATCGCCATGACCGGCGCTGTCGAACACCCGCGCCAGATACTGGTTGCATTTCTCCTCGACATAGGCGCTGAACAGTGCCGCCTTGCTGTCGAAATGATTGTACAGCGTGCCCTTGGAGACACCGGCGACGGCGGCGATCCGAGCCATGCTGGCGCCCTCGTAGCCGTCGGCGGCGAAGACAGTGGCGGCGCCGGCCAGAATCTGACGCCGCTTTTCGGGACTTAACGCGGCGTTAACCTCCATGTGTCAGATCATCCCGCATTCGGCCTGCCGTTACCGCCTGTTCGTTTCGATTAGCTTGACCGAACGGTTCGGTCATTGCAATCTGCTTTCACCAACGCCCGATCGCGGAGCTCCTGATGGACGACCTGACCCATGAGGTGAACCTTGCGGATGCCGGCGCGACCCCGGCACACAGCCGCACGGCGGGCCGGTCACGGCCGTTCAAGCGCATCTTCGGCTCGTTGTTCGGCGTGGTCGTCCTGCTGGGCCTGGTCGTCGGCGGCACGCTGTATTGGCTGAACGAACGGCACTTCGAATCCACCGATGACGCGTTCGTCGATGCCTTCACCACGCAGATGGCGCCGCGTGTCGCCGGGCAGGTCACGCAACTGCTGTTCGTGGACAACCAGCATGTCGACGCCGGCCAGACCCTGGTGCTGATCGATCCACGCGACTTCCAGGCCAGGCTGGACCAGGCCAGGGCACAGCAGAACAGCGCCGAGGCAAACGTGCTGTCGGCGCAGGCGCAGGTTCTGGTGCAGCAGGCTGCCATGGACCAGGACGCGGCCAATGTGCGCGTCGCCGAGGCCGAGGCGTTGCAGGCGGAACAGGACTACCACCGCTTCCAGAAGATCAACCCCAGTGCGGTGACCCGCCAGCAGATCGAGGCTTCCACCGCGACGTTCCATGCCGCCGAGGCCCGGCTGGACGCCAACCGCCAGATGGTCGGCGGGGCGCAGGCGCAGGTGCACGCGGCAGAGGCGCAGGTGCTGGCGGCAGCGGCCGCCCTGAAACAGGCCGCGGCGAACACCCAGGCGGCCGAACTGCAGGTCTCCTACTGCACCATCACTGCTCCGGTGGCGGGGATCGTCACCCACCGGACGGTCGATGCCGGCAACTACGTCAATGCCGGCCAGCCGCTGTTCGCCCTGGTGCAGGACGATCGCTGGATCACCGCCAATTTCAAGGAAACCCAGTTGGCCGGCATCCGGCCCGGCCAGGCTGTTGACGTGAAGATCGATGCGGTTCCGTCAGTGACCTTCCGCGGCCGGGTGGACAGCTTCCAGGCCGGCACCGGAACGGCGTTCAGCACGCTGCCGGCGGAGAACGCCACCGGAAACTACGTCAAGATCGTGCAGCGCGTGCCGGTGAAGATCGTCTTCGACGACACCCGGATCAAGGATTATCCGCTGGCGCCCGGCATGTCGGTCACACCGCGCGTGCGGGTGCGTTAGCCCGGTGGCAAACCCGCTTCCCCGGTCGGCTGCGGGCAACCGCAATCCGTGGATGATCGCCGTCGTCGTCTCGATCGCCACCTTCATGGAAGTGCTGGACACGACGATCGCCAACGTCGCGTTGCGCCATATCGGCGGCAGCCTCGCGGCCGACCAGGATGAATCGACCTGGATCCTGACCAGCTACCTGGTGTCCAACGCCATCGTGCTGCCGGTCAGCGGCTGGCTGGCCAACGTGATCGGCCGCAAGCGGTTTTACATGATCTGCGTCGGACTGTTCACCGCCAGCTCGTTGATGTGCGCCATGTCCACCTCACTGAGCATGATGATTGTGGCGCGCGTGCTGCAGGGCATCGGTGGCGGCGGCATGGCGCCGGTCGAGCAGTCGATGTTCGCCGACACGTTCCCGCCCGAAAAGCGCGCGCAGTCATTTGCGCTGTATGGCCTGACGGTGGTCAGCGCGCCGGCGATCGGGCCGCTGCTGGGCGGCTGGCTGACCGACAATCTGTCCTGGCACTGGGTGTTCCTGATCAACCTGCCGGTCGGGCTGCTGTCTCTGGTTCTGGTGGGCTGGCTGGTCGTCGAACCGGAAGTGCTCCAGCGCGAGCGGCGCGACCTGCTGGCCAAGGGCCTGAATATCGACATCGTCGGCTTGATCCTGGTCGTGCTAGGGTTCGGCGCGCTGCAGATCTTCCTCGACCGGTTCGAACTGGATGACGGTTTCTCGTCCGGCTTCATCTCGATCCTTGCCATAATCAGCTTCGGCTCCCTGTCGGTCCTGGTGGTCTGGGAGTTGTTTCACCCTCAGCCGGTGGTGAACGTCCGGCTGTTCGCCTACCGCAGCTTCGGGATCTGCTGCGGCCTGATGTTCCTGGTCGGCTTCATGCTGATCTCGACCACCCAGCTGTTGCCGCAAATGTCGCAGTCGGTGCTGGGCTACGATGCGACCACCGCGGGCATGACGCTGGGGCTCGGCGGCCTGACCAGCCTGATGCTGATGCCGGTCGCCGGTATCGTGACCGGGCGGCTGATCCAGCCGAAATGGCTTATTCTGATGGCGGTGCTGGGCACCAGCTGGTCGTTGCTGCATGCTTCGGGCCTCGATCGCGACATCAGCTTCTGGACGGTTTCCTCCGCCCGCATCTCGCAGACCGCCTGGCTGCCGTTCCTGTTCATTCCGATCAGCGCGGTTTCGTATGTCGGGCTGCCGGCGAACCGCAGCAATGAGGCCTCCGCCCTGATCAACCTGATGCGCAACCTCGGCGGCAGCGTCGGAGTCTCATTCGTCACCAACATGCTGCAGGAGCGCAGCCAGTTCCATCACGCCCGGCTTGCCGAACACATCACCGCCTATAACGGCTTCGGCTGGAACACCGCACTTGCCCCGGTCGATGCGATGGTGCAGGGACAGGCCGCCGTCATGAGCTACCTGGATGTTTTCTGGCTGCTTGGATCCCTGGCCCTTGTTGTCGCACCGGTCATTCTGTTTCTGCCCCGCGTGCCCAAGGGCTTCGCGCTCGGCCACTAGCCCGGACCACCCGCAGGCGCCACCCACACCCGCCTCGCGCGGATCATGCACGCGGTTGCACTGCCCCTGTAGGACTGCTTGATGAGCTGTATGAACGAGAAAACCAAACGAAGGCTGGGGTTTGTCGCCGGACTGGCGGCCGCGAGCGTTGTGGCGGGCTGCACGGTCGGGCCGGACTTCAAGCGCCCCGACTCGGCGTCGCCGGGGTCCTGGTTCGCCGGTCCGAAGGAGGCGGTGCGCCAGCCACCCAGCCTGCCGGTGGCGGAGCCGGTCGATCCCGACTGGTGGACGTTGTTCAACGACCCCGTCCTGACCGGGCTGGAGCGGCGAGTCGCGGCCGAGAACCTGGACGTCAAGGTGGCCGGCGTGCGCCTGGCCGAGTCGCGCGCGCAACTCGGCGTCGCGCGGGCCGGGCTGTTCCCGACCCTGGGCGCCAACACCTCCTACACGCGTCAGCAACCCAGCAATAACGGCCTGTTCGCCGTCGTCCCCAGTGCCGCCGGCGCGACCGGCGCCAGTGGCGCATCCGGCACGTCCACCGGCGGGGTGCGCGGCAAGGGGTTGCAGCCGTTCGACCTGTGGCAGGGCGGTTTCGATGCGTCGTGGGAGGTCGATCTTTGGGGCGGTGTGCGCCGGACGGTCGAATCCGCCACCGCGTCATCCGAGGCCGCCACCGAGGCCAAGCGGTCGGTGCTGTTGTCCAGCCTTGCCGAAGTGGCCCGCGATTACATCCAGCTGCGCGGCGTGCAGACGCAGTTGCAGATCGCCCGCGACAACGTCCGGACCGCGCGGCAGAGCCTGAACCTGACCCAGCAACGCGCCGAGGGCGGCGTCACCACCGACCTCGACGTGGCCAACGCCTCGGCGCAGTTGCGTTCCACCCTGGCGCAGATCCCGACGCTGGAGCAGCAGGAGGCGCAACTGATCAACGCGCTGTCGCTGCTGCTGGGCCAGCCGCCGAACGCGCTGCGCGCCGATCTGACGACCGCGAAGCCGGTGCCGCCGGTGCCGCCGCGCGTCCCGGTCGGGCTGCCATCAGAACTGGCGCGGCGGCGTCCCGACATCCGTCAGGCCGAGGCGCAGCTGCATGCCGCGACCGCCGATATCGGCGTGGCGCAGGCGAACTTCTATCCGTCGCTGAACCTGACCGGCAGCTTCGGCTTGCAGTCGCTGCAGTTGAACAAGGTGTTCGATCTCACCTCGAAACAGTACGCGCTCGGACCCGGCCTGACAATCCCGATCTTCCAGGGCGGTCAGTTGCGCTCGACGTTGCAACTGCGCGAGGCGCAGCAGCAGGAAGCGGCGGTCAATTTCCAGAAGACTGTGTTGCAGGCCTGGCACGACGTGGACAACGCGCTGACCGCGTATCAGGCGGAGCAGAACCGGCGCGATGAACTGGTGCAGGCGGTCTCTGACTACGAGCACGCGCTGGTGCTGGCACAAAGCCGTTATCAGGAGGGGGTGGCGGACTTCCTGACAGTGCTGGTGGCCGAAAGCAGCCTGCTCGGCGCGCAGTTGCAACTGGCGGACAGCACGACGACGGTGTCGTCGAACCTGGTCGCGCTGTACAAGGCGCTGGGTGGCGGCTGGGAAACCGACATGCCGGAGGAAACCCAGGCGGCGGCGAAGTAGCAGCTGCGTCTGGCGGCTGCCGCGGACGATCGCGGACGAAATTAAACCGCTGCACCCGATCCCCGCACGCACACGCACTCCGGATGACCCGCCGTTAACTGAAAATTAGCCTCTGCCCGCGATAGTCGCGGCGATGTTCGGGCGATCGACCTTACTCTCGGGCTTCGTCGTCAGCGCTCTGGCCGTCATCCTCGCCGGGCGGGCGGTCGCCGAACTGATGAACGGCCTGTTCCCCGACGGCGTCCCCGGCTACGACGCCGGCGACGGGGTCACCGTCGAAACCCGCCTGCATCCCGAACAGATGCCGCTGGGCGTCCGCGAAGGCGCTTTACGCTTCCAGCCGCAGGTGGATGAGAGCCTCGGCTACAACAGCAACGCCTTGCCCGGACCGTACCGGCGGGGAAGCTGGGAGATCGTGTCGGCGCCATCGCTGACCGTCAATTCCGACTGGTCGCGGGACCAGATCGGCGCGGCGGTCTCGGTGCAGGACACACGCTATCTGGGGCTGGCCAGTCAGAACCGCACCGATGTGACGGTGTCGGCCGGCGGGCGGATCGATATCGGCGACGACAAGCTCACGGTCGCCGCCTCCCACATCGACCAGCACGAGGATCGCGGCGCGCTGGATTCGATCGCCAGCGACCGCCCGATCGCCTTCACGCTGGACGATTTCAGAGCCTCGTACGCGATCGACGGCGGGCCCTGGAGCATCACCCCGGCGGTCGAGGCGACGTCGTACAGCTACGACAACACCACCATCCTCGGCACGCCCGCCAGCCAGGCCTATCGCGACCGAGTGGTGACCCAGGGCGGCGCCACCCTGCGCTATGAGTTCGCGCCGCAGCGCAGCGTGGTGTTCGTCGCCCGCGCGCTGAACCAGACCTACAGCCACACGCCGGCGCACCAGGCGACGTCGGATTCCACAAGCTACCAGGTGCTGGCCGGCCTCGATTACGATGACGATGCAGTCTGGCGCTGGCGGGTGCTGGTCGGCGGCGAGATCCGTCAATTCGCCAGCACGCTGTATCCGCAACAAAACACCCTGATCGCCGAGGCTGGCGTCGGCTGGTCGCCCTCGGCGATGACCAGCGTCAGTGCCACGCTCAGCCGCGATACCGAGGATGCCGCGCAGGAAGGCGTCTCCGGCCTGATCTATACGTCGGCGCGGCTGACCATCGACCACGAATACCTGCGCAACCTGCTGCTGAAGGCATCGGCCGGCATTCAGCGGGCGGATTTCTTCCAGGGCGGTCACCAGACCGGCGTCACCGCCGGGGTCGGCGCCACCTGGGTGATGGACCGCAACGCGCGGCTCAGTTTCACCTACGACCAGACCGACCTGCACGGTTCGAGCATCCCCACCCAGGCGCTGGTGACCGGCTACAGCCGCGGGATCGGGCTGGTGACGATGCGGCTGGCGCTATGAGCGAAACCAGGACACCGCACCCCAAGATGGTGCCGGGTCCTCCGGCGACGCTGCCGGCCGGGCTCCGTCCGGCGCCATCGTCCCGCGGCGGCGCCATCTTCGTCCCACCCGGTACCGACCTGGCGGCGGCCCCGATCGCTCCGGCGCCGCCGCAGCACCGCGCGCCACCGGACATCCCCCTGCTCGGACTGCGCTTCGCCAACCTGACGGTCGCCCAGGCCGCCGCACGCCTCGCCGAACGGCCTGCCGACGCGCCGTTCGGCTATGTCGTCACCCCGAACGCGGACCATCTGGTGCGGATGACGCGCGACAGCCGGCTGACCGCGATTTACCGCAGTGCCACTCTCTGCCTGCTCGACTCGCGCGTCGTCCACGGCCTGGCTCGGTTGGTCGGGCTGGCGGCGCCGCGCGTCGCACCCGGCAGCGATCTGACCGCGCATCTGCTGCGCCACCACCTGCGGCCGGACGAGCGCATCACCATCGTCGGCCTTTCGCCCGCCTGGCTGCCCGCGCTGGTGACGCGCTGTGGCCTCGCCGCGCCGGCGCATTTCAACCCACCGATGGGATTCGAGAACGACCCGGAGGCGTTCGCCGCGACCGTCGCCTTCGTGCGGGATCACCCGGCCCGCTTCATCTTCCTCGCCGTCGGCTCACCGCGGCAGGAGTATCTGGCCGCCGCCATCGCCGCCACACCCGGCGCCACCGGCACCGGGCTGTGCATCGGCGCGAGCCTGGAGTTCCTCGCCGGCACCCGCCGCCGCGCCCCGCGCTTGATCAGCCGGTTGGGGTTCGAGTGGCTGTATCGCCTGCTCAATGAGCCACGCCGGCTGGCCCGCCGCTACCTGATCGACAGCCCGGCGGTGATCGCCCTGCTGCTGAAACAGCGCCTGACCGCCGTTCGGTCCTGAACGCCGGTTCGGCGCGTGCTCAGCCGGACAGGTTCCTCAGCGCCTCGTGCGTCAGCCGGTGCAGCACCGACCCGCGATGTGCGGTGTCGTTCCGGGCAAGATAGAACGTGCCGGCCGCGGGCATCGGCCGCAACCCGCGCCGCGGCGCCATCTCCACCGCCGCCCGGATCGCCCGCACGGTCTGCCGCAGTTGACCGTTGCGCAGACCCTTCAGCAGGTAGCCGGCGATGCGCGGCGCCGCGGCCAGCCAGCCCCGGCCGCGTTTCCGCTCGATGTAGAGGCGGTTGCGGACGAAATAAAACCAGCGCCTTGATGTCCAGCCGACGCGCTGTTCCGGCGCCACCTTGTGGCGGATGACGATGTCGCCGCGATAGCGGATGCGCCAGCCCAGGGCGATCGCCCGCAGGCAGAAATCGTATTCCTCCCAGCAGAAGAACAGCTTCGCATCATAGCCGCCGGCCTGTTGCCACGCCGCCCGGCGGATCGCATGGCCGGCGCCGACATAGGTGACGGTGTCGAAGCTTTCCCCCGCGCAGGGCAGCAGCCGGGCCGGATAGCCCCAGGACGACAGGTCGTCGGCCCCGCCGTCATAGGTGACGATGCGGCAGCCGATCGCCGCCAGCCGCGGTTCGGCATCCAGCGCCGCGACCAGCCGAGCGACCGTGTCCGGCGTGGCGAAGGCGGCGTCATTGTCCAGTGCCACGATCGTCCGGCCATAGCCCAGCCCCGAGATCAGGTTGCGCCCGCCGGCCACGCCGAGATTGTCGTCGGCCGCCAGCAGCGTGACATGGCGGTCGTCCCGCACCGCCGCCGCCAGCTGCGCCAGCGCCTCGGGCCGCGACCCCTGATCGAGGACGAACACATGGATCGAAACCGCGGTCTGCGCGCACGCCGAACGGATCGCCGCGATGGTTTCCTCCGGCCGGTCGAGCGCCAGGATGACGACATCCGCGTCGTAGGGTCCGCGGCGTGGCACCGCCGCCCCGGCGACCAGCCGCGCGGTCATGGCGGGGTGTCCAGCGGCGGGATCGTCAGGTAGGCCAGCCGCTTGCTCTCCTTGCGGCCGCGCGACACGGCGTCCAGGATCAGTCCGCACGACACCGACAGCGACGACAGCAGCACCAGCCCGGTGGCCAGCACCGCGGTCGGCAGACGCGGCACCAGCCCGGTGTGCACGAAATCGAGCACCACCGGGATGCCCAGGGCGATTCCCAGCGTCAGGTGCACCATCGCCAGCAGCGAAAACACCTGCAGCGGCCGTTCATGCTGGATCAGCGTCAGAATCGCCCGCAGAATCCGCATCCCGTCCACGAATGTGTTCAGTTTCGAACGCGAGCCGGCGGCGCGGCTGCGGTACTGCGCCCGCACCTCGCGCACCGGCATGTGCAGCGCCAGGGCATGCACGGTGAACTCGGTTTCCGTCTCGAACCCCGACGACAGCGCGGGAAACGATTTGACGAAGCGGCGGCTGAACACCCGGTAACCCGACAGCATATCGGTGATTCCGCCGCCGAACGCCCAGGCAACGATCGCGGTCAGCAGCACATTGCCCAGCCGGTGCCCCAGCCGGTAGGCGTCGCGCACGGCGCCATGACGGGCGGCGCAGACCATGTCGAGCTGCTGCTCGACCAGCATCGCCAGCATCCCCGGCGCAGCGGTCGCGTCGTACGTGTCGTCGCCGTCGACCAGCACGTACACGTCGGCATCGATGTCGGCGAACATCCGCCGCACGACATGGCCTTTACCCTGCAGCCGTTCCTGCCGCACCACCGCGCCGGCGGCACGCGCTTCCAGGATCGTGTGGTCGGTCGAGTTATTGTCATAGACGTAGACGACGGCTTCCGGCAGCGCGTGCTGGAAGTCCGACACCACCTTGCCGATCGCCGCTTCCTCGTTCCGGCAGGGGATCAGCACCGCGACCCGCGGCCGGTTCGTGTCCAGGCCAAACTGTTCGGCAATCGACTCGTCTGACTGGAGGACGCGCGTTTGCACAACCGACTTTGGTTCGGCCAGGATAACGGACATGTCGGGGGCGTCCATCAGTATGCATTCGGCATGCGCAGCACGCCGACGATGGTGTGCCAGATGATCTTCAGGTCGCGCCACGGGCTCCAGTTGGCGATGTATTCAAGATCCGCGTCGATCCGGCGCAGAAGTTTCTCTTCCGTATCGGTTTCGCCGCGCCAGCCGCGGATCTGCGCCAGCCCGGTCATGCCTGGCTTGACGCAGTGGCGGGCGGCGTATTGTTCGGTGATCGCCTCGAACGGGCGGCCCGCCGCGCAGGTGCCGGGCGCATGCGGCCGCGGCCCGACCAGCGACATCGATCCCGCCAGCACGTTCAGGAACTGCGGCAGTTCGTCGAACGATGTGTGACGCAGCACGGCACCCACCCGGGTGACCCGAGGGTCGTCGCGGGTGGCCTGCAGAAAGGACCCGTCATCTGCGGCGCGGTGATGCATGGTGCGAAATTTCAGCATCACGAAGCGGCGGCCGTTCAGGCCGATGCGTTCCTGCCGAAACAGCGCCGGCCCTTTACTGGTCAGCTGGATCGCGGCGGCGATGATCAGCATCGGCAGTCCCATGACTGCCAGGCCGACCGTTGCCAGCACGACGTCCATGGCGCGCTTGACCAGCGCGTCGCGGGGCGTGATTGCGGCCGCCGAAAAGCCGGCATGGCCGAAGGAGATCGGCACCAGGGACAGGGCGCCGCTGCTGTAGCCGGATCGATCGCAGGCGTGAGGCGGGAATGCGGACATGGTCTGCTGCGTCTGAGGGTTGCGATGCGCAGCAGAGTCGCGGCGGAAAAGTTAGGTCTGCGTTAACGCGGCACACGGCTGTAATGGCGCGTGAATATTTCCGTGAAAGCGAGTGCGTTCGCAGGAACACACAACGAACCGAAATGGCGGATTTCCGAGGAATTTATCGAAAGACAAGCCGCCTTGAGAGACTGAAATTGACGAACATGCCGGCGATCGACCCGGCGGCGATGGCGATCACCGGTTGGCTTGCGGCGGCGGCCACGCAGGTCACCAGGATCATGTAGGTGCCGCGGTTGAGCACGAACCCGACCAGGTTGGTGAGCATGAACATCTGCCACTGCCGGTGCGCCGGCCCCGATCCCCGGCCGCGAAACGTCCAGATCCGGTTCAGCAGCCAGTTCCAGGTGGCCGAGGTGACGTATGCCAACAGGCCGGCGACGATCAGCCCCAGCATATGCCTCGTGCCGTAGACCGTGGCGTTATCGACAAGGAAACCGGAAAAGCCGACAATTCCGAACCGCATGAACTGCCCGGCCATGAGCAGCCGGTCCGGTGTTGCCGATCGCCGCAGCGGCTCCGGCAGCAGGCGGTAGAGGGTCGTCTGCATCATGGCTCACATTGGACTTTGCGATGCCTGCCTAACGCGGGCCGGTATGCCTTCGCAAGGATGTCGTGCATGACGTCTGACAGACTGGCGCGGACCGGTCCGCGGTTCGGCCTGGCAGCGGCGCGTCCGGCGGCTCCGTGAAGCCGGCAACCGGATTTTTGCGATGATCATCGGCACCGCCGGTCACGTGGATCATGGCAAGACGGCACTGGTCAAAGCCCTGACCGGTGTCGATACGGATCGCCTGGCGGAAGAGAAGCGCCGCGGCATCACCATCGACCTGGGCTATGCCTACACCGGTGAGCTCGGCTTCATCGATGTGCCGGGCCACGAGCGGTTCGTGCATACCATGCTCGCCGGCGCCAGCGGCATCGACACGGCGCTGCTGGTGGTGGCGCTGCCCGAGGGCATCCGTCCGCAAACCCGCGAGCACCTGCAGATTCTCTCGCTGCTGGGGATCGAGCAGGGCGTTGTGGCGCTTACCAAGGCGGATCTGGCCGCCGACCGCATCGACGCGGTGGCGGCCGATCTGCGCGCCCTGCTGGCGGAGACGAAGCTGGCGGACGCGGCGATGGTGCCGGTCTCGGTGGTGACCGGGCAGGGGATCGAGGCGCTGCGCAGCGCGCTGCTGCGTGCCACCGGGCGCGATCGCGACCGCACCGGCTATCCGCGGCTGGCGGTGGACCGCGCCTTCACGCTGCCGGGCGCCGGGCTGGTGGTGACCGGCACGCTGGTGGCCGGCCGCATCGCCGTCGAGGACCGGCTGCTGCTGTCGCCGTCCGGCCTGGAACTGCGCGTGCGCGGCCTGCACGCGCAGAACAAGGCGGCCTCCGAGGCGGTGGCGGGTCAGCGCGTGGCACTGAACATCACCGGCGCGAAACTGTCGAAGGACGTCGTGACCCGCGGCGACTGGGTGCTGCACCCGGCCATTCACGCCCCGACCATCAGCCTCGATGCGCGGATTTCGGCGCTGCCGGATGCGCCGCGCGCGTTGCGCCAGGATACGCCGGTGCATCTGCATCTGGGCGCCGCGCATGTGATGGCGCGCGTGTCGCTGCTGGACACCGAGCGTCTGGAACCCGGCGAGTCGGCGCTGGTTCGGCTGACGCTGCAGCAGCCGATCGGCGCGCTGGCGCTGGATCGCATCGTGCTGCGCGATACCGGCGCCACGCGCACGATCGGCGGCGGTGTGGTGGTTGATCCGTTTCCGCCGCGGCGCGGACGGCGCACGCCGGCGCGGCTGACCCAGTTGCAGGCGCTGGCGGCCCCCGGGACGGCAGACGCCTTGCGCCGGCTGCTGGCGACCGCACCGGCCTGGACGGACGCTGCGGCGTTCCTGCGCGCGCGCAATGTGCGGCAGGCGGATCACGCCGCCCTGATCGCCGCGGTGCCGGCGGTCGCAGCCGGCGGGCTGATCCTGTCGCCGGCGGCGCTGGACGGTCTGCGCGATGCGGTCGTCGCGGCGCTGGCGGCGCAGCACCGCGGCGCGCCCGAGTTGCCCGGTTTGCAAGCCGAACGGCTGCGCCTGTCACTGCCGCTGCGGCCACCTGTTGCTGGTTTCGCCGGTGTGCTGGAGGCGTTGCTGCGCGACGGCGTGGTCGCCCAGGACGGACCCTGGTTCCGCCTGCCGGGTCACCGCGTTTCGCTGTCGCCGCAGGATGCGCGAATCTGGGACGTGGCGCGGCCGTTGCTGGCGATGGAGCGGTTCCGCCCGCCGCGGGTGCGCGACATCGCCGCTTCGGTGCAGGCCCCGGAGGCGGCGGTGCGGGCGACGCTGAAGCGGCTGATGCGGATGGGCCAGGTGGTGGAGATCGCGCCCGACCATTTCTTCCTGCGCGAGACGGTGGCGGAGATGGCCGCGATCGCAGCCGACTCCGCCGGCGCCGACGGCTTGCTGACCGCCGCCGGATTCCGCGACCGGCTGGATAACGGGCGCAAGGTCGCGATTCAGATCCTTGAGTTCTTCGACAGGGCCGGAGTCACCGTGCGGTCCGGCGACATGCGGCGGGTGCGGCTGGACCGGCTGGGGTTGTTCGGCCCGGCCGGCGGGTGAATGCCCGATCCCGGTCTGGCGTCAGACTGCCGCGGCCGCGACCGGTGCGCGGACGCGTCGCCGCAGCATCGCCTCGAACGCAGCGAACACTTTGCGCATCTGCGGCTGCTTGTAGGGAAACAGCGTGGCCGGATCCATCAGATGGATGATCGCGGCTGAATCGGCCTCGAACACCAGCAGCCGCCCGTCCCGGGTTTCCGCGCAATCGATCGAGTAATAATCGAACCCCAGCCGTTCATGCAGCGCTTCGAACGCGGCCCGGTGCCGACGGGCAAAGCCGGCGTCGAACGTCGCCATCGCTTCTGCCTCCTGCGCCCGTTTCTCGGCCGATTCGGTCATGCCGGCGTTGAGATAGTGCACCATCCAGTGGCTGGAGATCGCCATGTGACACAGGAACGGCTGCCGGTCGATGAACGCCACGCGGGATTTGCGGTAAAGCCCGTCCGGGCTCGCATAGTCCTCGAACTCGGTCAGGAAGAACCGACGCTCGAAAGACAAATGCAAGTATTTCGCCAGTTCG
>Ga0182012_10000574_pt1 | contig 40702 bp, 34 predicted proteins | sample 612S2SmetaG_FD_120486 | JGI IMG/M metagenome (GOLD analysis project Ga0182012, IMG submission 120486) | Permafrost microbial communities from Stordalen Mire, Sweden - 612S2S metaG | ecosystem: Environmental > Terrestrial > Soil > Wetlands > Permafrost | place: Sweden: Stordalen | collected... | reverse complement strand
GGCCGATGCCGTGAAAATGGGCATCGCCCGCGCTCTGGTTGAGTTCAACCCCGAGCTGCGCAAGCTGCTCAAGGCAGAAGGCCTCATGACCCGCGACGCGCGCCAGAAAGAGCGCAAGAAGTATGGTCAGAAGGGCGCACGCGCACGGTTCCAGTTCAGCAAGCGCTAACGCGCTTGCAGCTTTTAGCTCTCAGCTATCAGCTTTCAGTTTTTCTTGCTTGTATTTGTTCCTGGGGTTATTGAAAAGCCAGCCCCCGGCAAAATGAAGCTAAGAGCTGAAAGCTAAAAGCTGAAAGCTGGTTTTTCAATCTCCCGCCACACGCGGGCTTAATCCGGACCACAGAAACGCGAGTCCGGATGCATCTCAAAAAGGAGATATCTTGGCCAACATCACCATGAAGGAGCTGCTCGAAGCGGGTGTTCACTTCGGGCATCAAACGAAGCGCTGGAACCCGAAGATGAAGGAATACATCTTTGGCGAGCGCAACGGAATTTACATCATCGACCTGCAGAAGACGCTCAAGCTGTTCAAGGACGCGTCGAAGTTTGTCACCGATCTGTGCGGCGAGGGCCGGACGATTCTCTTCGTCGGCACCAAGCGCCAGGCGCAGGACGCCATTGCCGAAGAGGCAACCAAGGCGGGCATGCCCTACATTAACCAGCGCTGGCTGGGCGGGCTGCTCACCAACTGGGTGACGGTGCAGAAGAGTGTAAAGCGACTTCAGGAACTGGACGAGATGGCCACCGACGGCCGCTACGAGCTCCTCACTAAGAAAGAAGTCATCAAGCTGGAGCGCGAGCGCAAGCATCTGCAGGCGAATCTCGCCGGCATCAAGAGCATGAAGCGCCTGCCCGATGCCCTGTTCATCGTCGACTCGAACAATGAAGCCATCGCCGTCAAGGAAGCCCGCAAGCTCGGCATCCCGGTGGTCGCGGTCGTCGATACCAACTGCGACCCGACGGTTGTCGATTACGTGATCCCCGGCAACGACGACGCGTTGCGCGCCATTCGCCTCTTCACTTCGAAGATCGGCGAGTCCGCCGCCGAGGGCGTCAACATGGTCGGCGACAAGACATTCCAGGAAGAACTGCCGGTCGATGTTGCGGCCTCGGAAGAAGCCGCACCCGCCGAGGAAGAGATCTTTGAAGCCGCTCTAGGCGCGGGTGTCCGCAAGGCGCCAGCCGTTGCCGAGCTCGAAGAGGTCGAGACGGCCGAGACGGCAATCTAAATACCGCGCGCGCGTCGCGCAACCCGAGACAAGCGTGGCAGCCTGATCGGTTTCCACGCTTTTCTTTTGGCCGGAAACAAGTTTAGCCGATAACCCCATTTGAGAAACGAGAGAGATGACAGCCGTGAGTGAAAAAATTGATGCCAAACAGGTAAAGGAACTCCGCGAAAAGTCCGGCGCGCCCATGGGCGACTGCCTCAAGGCCTTGCAGGAGGCCAAGGGCAACATGGAAGAGGCCTTCGTTGTGCTGCGCAAGCGCGGCATGGCCTCGGCCCAGAAGAAGGCCGCCCGCACCACCAACGAAGGCGCCGTGGGCACCTACATCCACGCCGGCGGCAAGATCGGCGTGCTTATCGAGCTCAACTGCGAGAGCGACTTCGTGGCCCGCACCGACGACTTCCAGGAACTGCTCCGCGACATCGCCATGCACATCGCCGCCAGCGACCCGCGCTACGTGCGCTCGGAAGACGTGACCCCCGAGGACATGCAGCGCGAAAAAGATATCTACCGCGCCCAGGCCGCCGCCACCGGCAAACCCGCCGCAGTGGTCGAGAAGATCGTCGATGGCAAGATGGCCAAGTTCTACGAGGAGGTCTGCCTCATCGAACAGCCCTTCATCAAGGAGCAGACCGTCACCATCAAGGAGCTGATCGCCCAGAAGGTAGGCAAGCTCGGCGAAAACATCACCGTCCGCCGCTTCGCCCGCTTCAAGGTCGGCGCTCCGGACTGGACCGTTGCTCAGACCAAGGCCGTAGAAGCCGCAGCCGAGTAACCTCAGCGCAACAAAACCGCAGAGGGCAAGTCTTTACAATCCACGCCCTCTTGAATACCTTCAAACGATGAACGATTTGCAACTGTTCATCGCGGCAGGCTTGCCCACCATCACGGTGCTCATCGGCATTCTGCTCAATCAGCGCTCTGTCGCAGGACTGGAGCGGCGCATGGGCGGGTTCGAGCGCCGCATGGATCGCATCGAGGCTCGATTGGACCGTATCGAAGCGGACCTCCGGGAGTTCTATCGTGTTCTCGGCATGCACGATGCCCGTCTCGATAATATCGAGAAGAGAAGGGCCTGAAGTCCGCATCCGGATTCCGCAATCGATAAAGAACAAAAAGGGCAGCCCGCCATGGGTTGCCCTTTTTATTTCTGACTTGTAGGTTAAGATTCTTGCTTTCCCACCCTTCCGCGATCAAGCTGCGGAAGGATGGGGCACACATGCTTCTATGTGGTTAGTAAGTTACGCGCAGGCTGAGCTGTACCTGGCGCGGGTTATTTGCCTGGGTTGTGACCACGCCGAAGTTGGTGTTACCGGCATTCAAGTTCGCCGGGGCGGATGCCTGGAAGCGGTTGAAGGTGTTGAATGTTTCCATGCGGAATATGACGCTCAACTTCTCCGCCACCTTGGTTGTCTTGGCCAAAGAGATGTCCGAGTTGTCCAGTCCCTGCGCAAACAGGTTCCGGTCATTCGGAGTCTCGTTGCCCCAATCGAAGACGCCCATCATGCCTGAGGAAACATTGTTGAGGTTCTTCCCGTAGGCATTCACGCCAGTGAAGCAGTTGGTGTTGAACCAATTGTTGAGGCGCGAAACGGCCGATCCCTTGATTACCTTCTGGGAGTTGCAGCCAGGCAAGGTGGGAACATAGCTGCTGCGTACGGTGCCCGATCCGAACGAAGCTAAGCTGCTGCTGTTGCTGGTGCCGATGGCCAGGTAGCCGCCATGCTGGAAGGCGGTGACGTCATTGATCGCCCAGCCCGAAATGATCGTGCTGACCGCGCCATTGCTGACGTTGAAGTACTTCTGTCCGTGGCCGATCGGCAGGGGATAGTTGGCATTGATGGCAAGACGAGCCGGAACGCCGTCAGGCCCCTTGTCCGCGTGGGGGTTGTAGAAGTCCTGCTGCCCCTTGGTGTCGTCAATGGTCTTGGCCCATGTGAGCGCAGCGCCGATGAGGCCGCCGCCGGGGATGCGCCACTGAGTGCTCACCTGCAAGGAGTTGTAGTGTTGGTTGCCCTTGTACAGGTTGCTGATGCTGGCGCTCTTGTAGTTCGGATAGGGCTGCAGGGAGTTGCCGACCTTCCAGTTCGAATTGCAGTATCCGTTAAACGAAGTGACGCCTGCGCCCGGAGCAGTGTAGCCGGGTGTGCAATAGACACCGCTCGTGAATGTAGTTAGAGCTGGGTTGACGAGCCCGCCCTGGCCATTGGGGACAGCGAGTGTTCCGCCGGTGGGCACCAAGCCGGTTATGGCGCTACCTGTATAGGCGCCTGTTGCCGCATTGGCGCCTTCCGCGCTCGAATAGGTGGTGACGCCATTCGTGGTTTTGGCGTTGAACACACCCGCGTTGGTTATCGTATACGCCGACGCTGGAATTTCGTCAACTCCCTGGCCGGCCTTCAGGCGAAGGCCATGCGATCCAACATAGGACGCAGTGATCGAGAAGCTGCTGCCGATCTGGCGCTGCACTGCGAAGTTGTACTCCTCGAAGTAGGGCAGATTTTCCGCCAGAACGTTTCCGGCAACGCCCACTCCGCCGCTGGTTTGATTCGCCTGCGCCAGTGTTTGCAGGAAGTTCGGGTTGGAGTTGAATTGCGGCTTGACGTAGACGGCCGACGCAGGAATGGGATTGCTGAGTGTAGCCGCCACAGGGTTGATTGCGTTGTTCGCAACGATGGTTGGGTTTGACCATCCCAGCGTCTGGCTGTTCGTTGGGGCTCCAGCTGCTCCGTTGCCGCCGTTATCTGCATCCACTGCAACCTGGCTGATGCCAAAGCCGCCGCGAACAACTGTCTTGTCGTTGAGGCGATAGGCAAAGCCGATACGGGGATTTATATCCGTCATCTTGACCGGGGTGGTCGATCTGGACGGTGACAGTTTCGATGCCACGAGCTGATCCGTTCCATACGCTCCGGATGCAGGATCGCTGGTAGTCGGCAGGAATACGTCGGTGTGATTTTTCCTCTCGTACAATCCGCCGGGAAGCTCATAGCGCACGCCAAGGTTCAGAGTCAGCTTCCTCGTTGCCTGCCAGGTGTCCTGGGCAAAATAGGACTGGTACCAGTTGAACTCCGCACCGCCGTAGCTGCCGTTGAACGAGACCGACTGGAAGTCGCCCATCATGAACTCGGCCCATTCGTCACCCGTTCCGGCCTGGCAACTGTTTCCCGAGTAGACGCAACTGAACTTCACGCCGAAGTTGGGATTGCCTGTGGCAAACGAGTTGTGAAGCAATTCCATGTCCATTAAGCGGGCTTCGAAGCCGAACTTGACGCTGTGCTTGCCGAAGACGTGGGTGATACCGCCGTTGAGGCCGTAGTTATTCCACTGCTGGCCCTGGCCGCCGGTGCTCCAGGTGCCGCCTGAGGAGTTGGTGAAGCCGATGCCGAGCGGCGCAAGGTTATGCACCTGGCCGCCTGCGCCCAGTGTCGGGCTGGGAAGGTAGGAGTTCCCGTTCGGTAGGTACTGCTGGAAGCTGCCCCATTGGCCGCCCAACCCAGCCGTTGCAAAATTGTTGATCTTGGGAATCATGCTGAAGCGGAAGCGAATCCACTCCGCTCTGAGGTCGAGAACCGTCTTCGGAGAGAAGGTGTAGGTATCGCCCACGATGTAGTCGTTCGAGTTGAATCCGCCCACTTCCATGCCCAGGTTCCAGGGCGCGGCGTTAGGCAGGGCTGAGGGTACGTTGGGATTCGGGAAGGGGATGAGCGGCTTGTCAAGAGGAGCCCACCACGCCACATGCGCGAAGATGCGCTGCTTGGGGCTGACAATGAAGTCCATGCGGACGTTCATCTCAGGAGCGATGTCTCCGGCTGGGAAGTTCGCGGCATAATTCCCACTTGCCGAATTTACGGCAGGCGTGTTTGCCCAGAAGGTGCGCATTATGGTCGCCGTGGAGTCCCAGCATTGTGTGCCGAGAAAGTAGATTCCCTGGACCGCATCGTAAAGAATGCCCTTTCCGTTATATGGGCCGGACGCAGGCCCTGAGCCGGTGGTTGACACGCAACCGTCCGTGGCGGCGTTGGGGTCAATAATCTGCCGCGCAAATCGGCCGTCCCAGATGTCAGAGCTGCCGCCCGTGAAGTTGGCCGAAGCAGCGTTGCCGTTGGACGGCATGTTGATGAGCGAAGGCGACGACTTGAGAATATAGTCTTTCTCAAAGGAGCCGAAGAAGAATATCCTGTCCCTCTTTATCGGGAGGCCGAGATTGAAGCCCCACAGGTTCTGGTTATTCTTTGGCCTGCCGATTCCTGCCTGATTGTTAAAGAAGTTGTTGGCATTCAGGTCGGCATTGTTGAAGTACTCGTACGCCGTTCCATGGAAGCTGTTAGTTCCTGTCTTGGTGGTGAAGCTGAGGCTGCCGCCTGAGGCGCGGCCTTCTTCAGCGCTGCTGGCGCTGGTGTCCACATTGAACTCCTGGATAGCATCGGCGGTCATCATGATGCCGATGTTCGAGCCCTGGAGCATATTGATCGGCGCGCCGTCGATGTACTCTTCGTTGTCGCCGCCGTTGATCGTATAAACGCTCGATCCGCCGCCCCAGCTCAGTGGGTTGGACGACGTGCCGGCGTTCTGCGCCAGCGTCGCGCCCTGCTCAATGCCGCTGGTCGGAATTACGCCCGGCGTAATGTTGAGCAATTGCATAATGTTCCGGCCGTTCAACGGCAGCTCAGCAGTCTGCTGGGTTTCCACCTTGTTGCTGATAGTGCCTGAGTCGGTTTGCAGCTCGACCGTACCGGCCAGGTTCACTTCCACGGTCTCAGTGACCGCGCCCACAGCCAGAGCGGCATTGATGCGGACGGTGGCGTTCACATCGACACGGACCGAGTCGCTCACGTGGCGCTTGAAGTTGGCTCTCTCCACGATGACGGAGTAGACAGCCGGCACCAGGGACACAACCTGATAATCGCCCGCGGTATTGGACGTAGTGGTGTGTTTTTCGCCGGTTGCTTTGTTGAGGACGGTCACCGTCGCGCCGGGAATAATGGCGCCCGATGTGTCCGTTACGGTACCCAGAATGGATCCAAAGAATTGTTGCGCTGCAAGTGGCGTGGACGAAACAACCGCCATGGCCACCACCGCCGCCAGCATGAGCACAAAGCCTGCCGATCGGCACACCTTCACACGTAGATTCACATAGCCTCCAATAGCAATTTAGTTATGAACGAGGACACCCTTCTAATCGATTAGATAAAGCTATTAAATAGGTTCCAAATTCATTTTTGACTGCCGAAGGCCAAGCATATGCTCTCGAATATACGACCGTCAAGGACAAACGTGCACAATCATCGTTTATTCCAAATCGGGGATTGATTTGACGATCAAGTCGGCGCAGCTGGAATCCCAACGACTTTCGAAAAATTCCGTAAACCCTTTATATTGTGGCGAAAGAGGACCTGCGCACGTCGCCTCTCCGGTAATCCGTTCTTTTTCAGTTGGGTAACTATCATTTCCGTGGTTTGAGCGGGCGCGGGGTGAAAAAGGGACCATTCGGAGCACTTCTGGCATCTGCTTGCTTTTCGCGTTTTCGGATGATTCTTGCTGAACGGCTTTCAAATTTGGAGGAAAGCTGGTACATTGAAAAAGTTAACTATATGAACTGTTGTCTTCCCACCTGTCGATAGAAATCTTCCGCCCCGAGCGGACCGGGACCTAAGGTCCTTGTCATTCCAGATTTCAAAATCCAGATTCTACATTTCCAAGGAGAATTCAAAGTGCCAACAGCACTTTTTGCTGTTCCATCTGCTTCTCGACGTCGATTACCGCGAGCGACCTCTGCTGCGCCCTTTCAGCTTGCATTGCCAGTTCACAAAACTATTTATATGAATTGTTGTCTCCCCTCCTGTCGATAGAAATCTTCCGCCCCAAGCGGACTGGGACCTGAGGTCCTTGTCATTCCAGATTTCAAAATCCAGAATCAACTTTCACAATTCAAAGGAGAACCCAAAGTGCATATCGCTCTTTATGCTGTTCCATCTGCCTCTCTGCGCGGGCTGTCGCGAGCGATTTTCGTTCTACTCTTTCTGTTTGCAATAGCAACGGCCCTGCCCCTGGCCGCGCAGGACGATATAACAACGCAATACGGAGCGTCTGCCTATAACGGCGCATTCATTACCGGGCCGGCCTCGAACCCGCTGAGTTTTCTGAACGGAGCGGCTTATCGTACCACCGGCAAGCCAGGGCCCTACGACTTTCATGACTTTGCCCCGTTTACCTATGTTGACGGAAAGCTGCCCAAATGGGTCGATCTTCAAGCCGAGGAGCGGTTTCGCTACGAGGCCTACGACAACAACAGCTTCAAGGCAAAGGTCGATGACTCCTATATCTTGAACCGCTTTCGGTTCCAGGTGGATCTGCATACGGCCAGTTGGCTGCGCGTTACGGCGCAGGTGCAGGACGCGCGTTCCGGCTACCAGAATGCGCCCATCGGGCCGCCGAACACGGTTCGCTGGGATCTGAAACTGGCATATGTCGAGATCGGCGCGCCGGACAAGCACTGGGCCAGCCTGCGCGTGGGCCGGCAACTGATCAACTTCAACAACACCATCATGGCCAACTCCGAGTGGCGCAACCAGGGCCGTTCCTATGACGCGGCGGTGCTGAACCTGAACGCCAAGCGCGAGCATTTGGGCATCTTCGCAGCTTCGGCCGTGGTGCCGCAGGCCTTTGGCGTGAGCCCGCATCAGGAGGGCAACAACATCTACGGCGCCTACGGGCGCATCGATGACTTTGCAGGGCCGCACTCGAATCTTGAGCCGTTCGTTCTGTGGCGCGTGCAGCCGGCAGAGGTTGTAGAGCCGGCCGCGGCCAAGACCACTGGCCATGAAAATGAAAAAGCTATCGGTATGCGCCTGAAGGCGCAGAGCCTCAAGTCGCTCGACTACTCCGGCGAGTTCATCTACGAAACCGGCAAGGTCGGAACGCAGAATATCAATGCCTTTGCGACGCAGGCCGGCGCTGCCTACCAATTCCTCAACCTGGAGTCCAAGCCCCGCGTATTTGTCCAGTACGACTACGCCTCGGGTAACGGCAATCCAGCGGGGAATGCAAACCACACTACCTTTGACACGATCTACCCCACGGCCCACGACCGCTTTGGCATTACCGACCTCTTCGGCTGGCAAAACATTGAGACCGTGCGCGCCGGAGCCACCGTTGAGCCTCATCGACGGCTCACCTTCACCGTGCAGGGGTTGGACGATTGGGCCGCCGACGCGCTTGACTCGATCTACAACACCTCGGGCAGCGCGATCGTGAACAACAAGACCAACCATGGCACCCATCTGGGCGCGGAGATCGACGGCTACTCCTGGTATGAACTCAACAAGCACTTCAACCTGGGCGGCGGCATCGGCTACTTCGGCGGCGGCCAGTTCCTGACCAACGTGGAATCAAGCCACTCGTATACGACCTACTACTTTGCGCTGAACTTCAAAGACAACGGCAAGCAGGAGAAGTAGCTGTCGCCGAAGCCGAACTTCGGAATACAGCAAGAGCAGTTCCACACGCAGAAAGGGCAGCCCATGGTGGGCTGCCCTTTCTGGTGTCAGCTCTGAACCGGTTTACGGCAGGTAATAGCGGAACGAGGTCCATAACATATTGTCGATGCCCTTGGCCCCGATCAGAGGAGTCGACAGAGTGGGCGCGCTGCTCGTTCCCGACCAGCCTTCGCGCACGGCGTAACCGTACTGAATGGCCTGACGCAGACGGCCTCTGTCGCCGCGGTACAGATCGTACCAGTAGCCGCCGGTGATCTCCTGCACGTTGCGGGTGTTGTTGCCGCACCCGGAGCCGGCGATGCCGGTGTAGCCTACCGAACCGGAAGCGTAGCCCGGAATTGCCTGAACCGCGCAGCTTGTCGATACGCTTGCGAAGCGCGATCCGTAGCCGGCAGCGGTGATAGCCGGCGTTGCGGTAAAGTGCGAACCCCAGCTGCCGCCGGCTGCGAACATGGCCGCGGTTGGCGAAGCGGAGCAGTTGGTGGCGGCGTTGGCCGCCGTCGTGCCTGTCTCGCAGAAGGTCGGTGTCGGATCCTTCAGTGTGAGTGACGAGAAAGCTGTGTCCACGCGAGACGCGTAATCAATGCCGTAGTTCAGATAGAGCGACAGGCGCGGGTTCGGCGTAGCTTCGAGCGTAACCAAACCGCTGGTGTTGTGGATTGCAGCCAGTTCGCCGTCCCATCCGTAGTTGGTCACGTCGGAGAGGGTCGAATTGCCGTAGCGGCCCACGCCAGGACCGTACAGTCCCTTGGCGCCGAACGAAACCGCTTTGCCCAATGGCACACGGAAGCTGCCCGCGATGCCGGCCAATCCGATGGTGTTGTTATAAGAGCCCGCCACCGTCGACGACGCGATTTTGGTTCCAGGCGCCGCGCCGTTGTTGCCCTGGATATCGGTAACGCCGCCATACTTCACTGTGTTCTGCGTAACGCCAGGGAACACAAGCTCATGCGCCGAGCGCAGGATACCGATCAGCTCATAATGGCCCCAGCCCGGATCGGCGGTAAACTTCACCAGAAGGTCCGGCACGTAATTAAACGAAATATTCGTGATGTTGGTGTTGGCGGTGATGGTCGCGTAGGTCGGCACGTAGGTGGGAACCGTAACGCCACCCGTGCTGGTGACGTTCACATTCGAGTAGCTCTTCACGTAGGTGGTCGCGGCTACGCTGCTCACTGCTGCGTTGTAGTTGCCGCCGTTCTGCCCGGCGCTGCCCAGGATCGCATAAGGCGTGTCGCCGCTAAGTGTTGCAGAGTAGAGAACCTGCGGATTCTCCACCGCAACGCCCATGGCGAACTTGTTCCAGGTCTTGGTCACCCGGAAGCCGTACTGGCGGGTCCATACAAAGCCCACCACGTAGTTCGGGTCTATCGTCTGCGGCGTCATGATGTCGCCGGACAGATTCGAGATGCCCTTCTTGTCTTCCGTCGCCATTGACCAGAGTTGGCCGCCCGTAAATGCCCAGCCGTTGTTCAACGCTGCCTGAGCCCAGATCACGCGCTGGCGCAGTACGTAGCTGTTCGACTGGTTGTTGTTCGAGGTGATGCCGGTGCCCAGGAAATCAGCCTCATAATAGCCGCGAATCGTGGCCCAGTTGATCTTGCCCTCCGCCATCAGGCTCAGGCGTGACTGGCGCGCGTCGCCGTAGAACTCGCTCAGCGAATAGCGATCATCCCCTTCATAAGGGATCGAGCTGAACGCGGTCGGAATGTCGCCGCCGGTGGCCTTGGAGCGCCAGACCGTTTCACCCGCCGCGAAGCCGCCCGGAGTCAATGTGATGCCCTTGTAGTGCAGCGTATCGGGAGCCAGGAGGCTCTTCTTGATCGCCGAGGTCTCGTCAGTAACCGTGGCTGCGAGCGAAACTTCATTGGCCTTCAGGTCGTCCACCGTCGTTTTGAGCGCGGTCACAGACGAGCTGTTCTGCTCATCGCCTCTCCGCTCCTCGTCGGCTTCAGCCTGCGCCTTGGCGGCTGCGGCCTGCGCGGCGGCAGCATCCGCCTGCGCCCGGCGCAACTGCGCATCCCTGTCGGCAAGGTTGGTCTTCAGGCTGTCGATCTCACCCTGCAACTGCCGGCGCAGGGTCTCGATCTCGTCTTGAACCGAAGGACCTGCGGGAGCTGCTGCCTTCTTCGTGGTGGATTTCTTGGCCGGCGGCGTGGCATCGCTGGCGTGGGAGTAGGAAACAACGAGACTGGCTGCCAAAATCATTGCGGCAGTCGCCTGGAGTGTAAGCTTCATTGGGCCTCATGTCCTTTCGATAGTGCTTTCTTGCGTGTGTGCGACTGCTTGCAAGTAAACTGGGTCGCAATAATCCCGATTTCGCAGCGCTGAATTGTGGGGTAAACCCGGAATGCCATTGTGAAAGCTGAAGTCAGGCTGTCTCACTTTGGCAAAAGCCTCGGTGTCTGCTCCCTTTCTGGCGTTACCGTGTATAAGCCTCGCAGACAATTGTGAATGCTTTATGAATGATCACAATTTTTAACCTGACTCTTCAAGATGGCGTTCCGGGGCCCGGCACAAATGCGAGAGTCAATAAAAAACCCCTCCGTGAGCGGAGCGGGCGTTGCTAGTCGACTGACATGTTCTCTCCGACTTACCGGTTCATTCCGGTTTTGGTAAGAGATCAATACAGTTGGTTGGCGCGCGCGCCGCAGTCCACTTAGTTGGAGACAGGACGTGTACAACAGCGAACGATCCGCGCGTCAAGAAGCATAGATTCATGCTATTTCAACCCTCTTGCACCGTCAAGCGAGTACGGAAATCGCCAAATCGACAGATTCTGGAAGCATCCGGTCCAGGTTTCCACTCAGGGAACTCGCAGTTGGGACTGGTTGCCGGCGCCACCGGCACTCTGCCCGGCGCTGATCAAATTGGCAAGCAGGCGGTAAGACCCAGGCACCAGCTCAGGAAACTGCCGATAGAGCGCGTACGCGACATAGATGTACGTTCCCTTGCCTGGATGCGTCACCAGCAATCCGCCGCGCTGTGGCTCCTGCCCCGGATCGGCCGTCTCTGTCAGCGCCTTGTAGCCCGGATCCCATGTATCGAGGAAAGAATGCCCGCGCTCCTCAAACCATCCGTCGAAATCCGCGCTCGTAATCTTGTTCGGCCAACTCAACAGCGGGTCCGCCGTGTCCAGTAGCTTCACCGCATCGTGTTCGTCCACAACCCGCTCCGGGCTGCGGCCCATCGAGAGCGGCAGCGGCGCGGCAAATGTAGCGCTTTGATACTGCACCACCAACGTCCCGCCGCTCTCGACGAATTGATCCAGACGCTGCTGCGCCGCCGTCAACTCCGGCCGGTTCGAGTAAGCCCGTATCCCGATCACAATCACATTCCATGCCGAAAGATCCCCGCTCGCTATCTCTTCGGGAGTGAGCAGATGCGGCGTGATTCCCAACGCCTCAATCGCCTCGGGAACCGTGTCTCCCGTTCCCATCACATATGCCACGCGCAACCCCGGTGCAACCTTCACGTCGATCTTCCGCGTTTCGAGCTTGGCAAGCCGGTACTGGTTGTAAGGACGCAGCCCCTGGTAGCCTACCCGCTGCCATCCGGTCTCATAGTTGTGCCCGGCCACTGTCGCCACAGCCTGAATCGCATAGGAACCTGCGCCCACCTTCGCCGGCGTGACAGAAAAAACCAGTGGCCCCGTATTCCCCGCAGCCTTGAGATGAAAGGCAACCTCTGCCGGCTCGGCGTGCCAGCCTTCCGGCAGCTTCAGCGCAACTTTGCCTTCAGCAGCCGTCTGCGCCTCGACAGTCACCTTTACCGGGAGCGCCGATCCATCGAGCGGAATCATCCGCGCTTCGGGAGAGATACGCACTCCGACCGGCGGTGTGACAACCAGCGGCTCATAAAAACCACCCGGCCCAGTCAGATGCTGCAAGCTCTGCACGGTCTGTCCCAGCCGAATCGGGACTCCATCGAAGGAAAACTCCGCCCATGCCTCGAGCGGCCAGGGAGCGAACGATCGCAGCCGCCATGCGGGATTCGAAATGTCGTAAACCGCCTGCTCCGTCGTCGGCCTGGTGAAATAAGGCGCGGTCGGCTGCGCATCCTCCGCAACTTGAATTTTGAATGTCCTGTCGACGGAAGCCGCAATCGACGCCGTGGAGACCGCCGTTGCCGCCGCTCCCGCCGGCTCCGCCTTCCACTCTGCCCCGGTTGTGCTCACAAACCAGATGCGGTTCAACTCCGTCTGCCCCACCGCTTGCGCCACATGCGCGCGCACGCTGAAGGTCTCTCCAGGGCTGACCGAGGGCGCAGTCTCATCCGCCGTGCCGCCGCCCATCGGGCCCATGCCCCCGCCGCCACCGCCGCGACCGTTCGGATTGGTACGGAAGGCGATGAAATCCAGCCCCAGCAAATCTTTGAACGCCTGCTGAAAGTTATCGATCTTGTTCGTCAACTCGAACAAAATCTCCGCCTTCGCCGCCGGCCCAAGGTCACTCGCCTTCACCTTCGCATAGAGATCAAGAGTCTGCTTATAAACCGGAACCAGCAGATGCGCGCCCGTCGCGCCGCCCTTGGCCAGAACGTCGGCATTTACTGAAGCCAACCCCGCGGCAATCTGGTCCAGCCCGTCCGTAAGCCACGCCGGCGGCTTTGGTCCCGCAAGATGCGCAAGCCCTTCAATGCTCGTATCGATCTTGATCTTCGAATTATCGAACAGGCTCGTATTCGCCGCGCTCCCGGTGGCAGACGTTGCCGCCGCCGTCGCGCCCCACAGGTGGTAATCCGATTTTGCCGGCTCGCTCAGTTGCGGACTCGCGCCGCCATACTGCGACTTCTGCTCGCCCCAGCCCTCGCGCGAAACCTGCGTATAGGTCCGCCCCAGCACCGGATCCCACGTACCCTCCGGCACGCTCACATCTGTCGAAGGCCGCCCCGTAATCCACTCGTCCGTAACATAATTGTGGAACTTCGCCGGCGAATACTTCCCCGTCGCCGAATCGAACATTCCTTTATCCGTAATCGCCGCAAATGGCGCGCGCGAATAAACCGCCTGCGCCTGCCACGGCTCGATCCCGCCTTTCAGTTGATCCGGAAAAACCTTCGGATCGGCCGCGGCCTTGAACGCCTCCTGCGCAATCTCGCCCGAAACCTGATGCTGCCCGTGCCCATCCGTAATGCCGCCCACGAAGCTGGCCACAATCACCTGCGGCCGAACTTTTCGTACGGCAAGAACCGCGTCGTAAAGCACCCGCTCGTGCCCCCAGCTCGTGAACGATTCTTCCTGGGTTTTAGAAAATCCGAAGTCCGCTTCCGTTCCCCAGAGCTGATCGGCCCCATAAGCCTGATCCGCCCGCAGCAGTTCATTGGTGCGAATCAATCCCAGCGCATCGTAGCTCTCCGCAGACATCGCATTCTGCCCGCCCTCGCCGCGCGTCAGCGTAAACAGCGTCGCCCGCGCGCCCAGCCCGCGCGTCAGATAAGTCAGCAGCGCCCCATCTTCATCATCCGGGTGCGCCACTATCATCAACACGCTGGCGGTCGTCCCCAACCGCTTTAGCGTCTGCGCCAGATCCGCATATCCGCGATCCTCCGGCAGAGGCAGCGCATACGCCGCCGGCTCGCGTAGCGGCAACGCCGCCAGCGTGCTGGCCAAATCGTTTTGCTGGGCAAAAACAACCTGAGTGCCCGCAGACACCGAAAGAAGTGTCGCGAGCGCCACGCCGACTGCCGTATTTTGAAGCTTCAGGGGAAGAATCATATTCTCCGCCAGTGTACAATCCCATGAGCAACTTTGAGCAACTTTGCCCATGAATCTTCAAGAATCAACCGCCAACGCCACCCTCCAGCGCCGCATCGGCCTCCGCTCCGCCGTGCTCTTCAACATGCTGGAGATGATCGGCGTCGGCCCCTTCATCACCCTGCCGCTGGTCATCGCGGCGGCGGGATTCAAGCTTTCCGTCTGGGCCTGGCTCCTCGGCGCGGCCATCGCCGTGGCCGACGGCCTGGTCTGGGCCGAGCTGGGCGCAGCCTTCCCGCGAGCGGGAGGTTCCTATGCCTTTCTCCGCGAAATCTACGGGCCAGACCGCGCCGGAAATTGGCTCAGCTTCCTCTACGTCTGGCAGCTCAGCTTCTCCGCACCGCTGTCGATCGCCTCCGGCTGCATCGGCCTGTCGAGTTTTCTCGGCTACTTCTGGCCCAACCTCGAAGCCGCTCCATTCCCAGCCTTCCCTGCCCTGCATTACGCCAACTTCGCCGCCGCCGCTTCCTGCCTCCTCGTTACCGCTCTGCTTTATCGCAACCTCAGCTCTGTCACCCGCCTCGCCTGGATTCTCTTCGCCGGCGTCATGGCCGCGCTCACGGGAGTCATCGTCTCCGGCTTTACTCATGCGTTGAATACCGGCGGCTGGCACATGCCGCCCTCGCCTGCCCTCAGCGCCGGCATCGCCATCAGCGGACTCGCGCAAGCCACGCTCATCACCACCTACGACTACTGGGGCTACTACAACATCACGTTTCTTGGCAGCGAGGTACGCGCCCCGGAAAAAACCATTCCCCGCGCCATACTGCTCTCCGTTCTCTTCGTGTCACTTTTTTACGTCGCCATGAACCTCGCCGCCCTGCCCAGCCTGCGCGACGCGGCCTCGGAGGCAACCCAGACCACCGCAATCCGGCTTCAGCTCGTCGCCGAGATTGCCCGCTCCGCATTCGGACAGTGGGCCGGCTACACCATCGCGGCCCTCATTGTCTGGACCGCATTCGCCTCCGTCTTCTCCCTCCAACTCGGCTACTCGCGCGTCCCTTATGCCGCCGCCCGCGACGGCAACTACTTCCGCTTCCTCGCCGCCGTCCACCCCAAGCACGGCATCCCGCACCGCTCGCTAGTCGCCCTCGGCCTCACCGGCGCATTCTTCTGCTTCTTCTCGCTCGCCGATGTCATCACCATGCTCGTCGTCACCAGAATCCTCCTCCAGTTCTTCCTCCAGCAAGCGGGCGTAATGCTCCTCCGCGTGCAGCGCCCCGATCTTCCGCGCCCCTTCAAGATCCCGCTCTACCCGCTCCCTCCACTAGCCGCCATGGCCGGATTCGTATTTATTTTGGCCAATCGCTCTCACGCCATCGGCGGCCTGGCCGTCGCCGCTGGCATCGCGCTCTCCGGCTCCGTTATCTACCTTTTCCGCGCCGGGCGGCTCAAACAATGGCCCTTCGCGCAACTGCAATCGGGGGCCGATTCAAATGATTAAACTCTTTGTTTTCGCCAAATCGCGCTCCAATGAAGAAACACTATGATGGCGAGCTTCCAAATTTACCTCGCCATCGGGTTACCAATGTTTTCAATCTTGGTCGTGTGGCTTGGTTCGACGTTGGCGAACAATCATGCAATTAATGGACTCGGCAAACGAATCGATGACCTGGGGAATAGTCTGAACAAGCGCATCGACGACTTGGACCGTGGCCTAAACCAGCGCATCGACGATCTCCGCTCGGAAATGCGTACAGGCTTCAGCGCAGTCAACGAACGCCTGACCCGCATTGAAGTCCGCCTCGATCACGTCGAGGACGAAGTCCGCAAAGACCACGAGAGCCGCCTGTCGCGCCTCGAAGCAAAAGTCTTCACCTCCGCCGCCTGATCTGCCGGCGCGCGATTCGCCGCCTGATTTACCATATCGATTATTCGCACCCGCCACTTCCATCTTATACATCGGTTTTTCCGCGCATTGGGAATAAATCTGTACCCGAACGCGATTCATCATGTCTAATAGGAGGAAACCTGCTTCCCCGCAGGCCGAGGTCAATCCATGCTCATTCGCAAACCGAACGATATCGCATCATCTGAGATCACCGGCAAGTCCGATTACGACTCTTACCTGAACCGCCGCAGGTTTTTGAAGGGCGTAGCCGCCGCCGGCGCAGGCGCTCTGGGCGCGGAAAAACTCGGCGACATTCTCGAGCCTCGCACCCGCGCCCAGGCCGCCACCAAGCTGCAAACCGTGCCCAGTTCGCTCACCACCACCGGCGAGACCAACACCAGCTTTCAAGACATCACCACCTACAACAACTTCTACGAGTTCGGCGTGGACAAAGCCGCCCCCGCAAAAAATGCCGGTGGCCTGCCCACACGTCCCTGGACCGTCAAAGTCACCGGCCTCGTCGCCAAGCCGCAGACCTTCGACATCGACGCCCTGCTCAAGATGCGCCCGCTCGAAGATCGCGTTTATCGACATAGGTGTGTCGAAGCCTGGAGCATGGTCATTCCTTGGGTCGGCTACTCGCTCTCGGAACTCATCAAGCAAGTCCAGCCCCTGTCGACAGCGAAGTACGTGCAGTTCCTCTCCTACTTCGATTCCAAAGTTGAAAAGTGGTGGGTCGAGGACCCCGGCATCAACTGGCCCTACTCCGAAGGCCTGCGCATGGACGAAGCCATGCACCCCCTCACCCTGCTCACCTTCGGCCTCTACGGCGAGGTGCTACCCAACCAGGACGGCGCGCCAGTCCGCATCGTGGTTCCATGGAAGTACGGCTTCAAGTCCGCCAAGTCCATCGTCACCATCAAATTCATTGACAAGATGCCGGCCACAACCTGGAACGACCAGTCATCCAGCGAGTACGGCTTCTACTCCAACGTCAACCCCAACGTCGATCACCCCCGCTGGAGCCAGAAGACCGAGCGCCGCATCGGCCTGCCCTTCTACGCCCAGCGCAAGGCCACGCTCATGTTCAACGGCTACGGCGACCAGGTAGCATCTCTCTACAAAGGCATGGACCTGAAGAAGTATTTCTAAGTGAATAGACCGAGGAACGACGCTTGAAAAAATCCACGCTGATTTTTCTGAAAACTCTCACCTGGATCGCCTGCCTCTACTGCGTAGCCAAACTCGTCTACGGCGCCATCACCAACAACCTCGGCGCGGACCCCACGCACACCATCACCTTCGCCACGGGCCTCGCCACCATCCGCATACTTACAATTTCGCTCGCCATCACGCCCATCCGCCAACTCTTTCCGCGCCTGAGTTGGCTCATCAAGTTCCGCCGCCTGCTCGGCCTCTTCGCCTTTTTCTACGCCTCGCTGCACCTGCTCACCTGGATCGCGCTCTACAACGGCTTCGACATCAACGCCATGGCCGCGGACTTTGTGAAGCGGCGCTACATCACCATGGGCATTACCGCCTGGCTGCTGCTGCTGCCTCTGGCTGCAACCTCTACTACCTGGGCTATCAAAAAGATGGGCGGTAAAAACTGGAACCGGCTCCACAAGCTGGTGTATCTGGCCGCTGTGGCGGGCGTGATCCATTACTGGTGGCAGGTCAAGCCCGGCGTCATCACTCCGATCACGATTACGGTGATTCTTGGGGTTCTGCTGCTGGCGCGGCCTATTCTGGACTGGCGGCAGAAGCAGCGCAACAAGTCGCGGCTGGCGGCTTAGCGGCATCCTGGGATACTGGCATACTGGCATACAGGAATTGGCGACTGTATAACTGTATTTTTATAAGTGGTTTGGAATCAATCTCAAAAGGCGGTTTTACTGGGATACTGAAATAAATTCGTGTTTTCAAAAAGGCGATTTTTCGAACTATTCTCCGACTTTATATTCCGATCTTATATTTGACGCTTTGTGAAACTGCGGATTATCCGGAATGAGATCGAGATAGGAATTTAGCTCTTTGCCCGCGCCCGAGGATCTAAGCCGAAAGAATTCAGCTGCGGTCTCCACCGCCCCGATCTTTTGCGCCAGCACTGAGGTCACCCAAACGTCAAGGGAGACGCCGTCTTGCTGCGCCAACTCCTCGGCGCGTTTCACGAGCGAATCCGGCAGATCAAATAGACGCGTCAAGCTTCGCTCCCTTTCCGCCTGAGTTGCCCAAGCAATCCGGCAGGAGATAAGACCTCGATCCCAAAGCGTTCCGATGCCAGTTCGAAGTCTCTTCTATTATGCCGGGTGCCCCGTCCTTGTCGCAGTCCCATCGCGACAAGGGTGGGAAGGCACGATCCTCAACTCGCCTTTTTTTCCTATTCCCTGGAACTCGTCTCGCAGGTGCATCGCTGCCCAATAACGACATCTCTCAGGCGCTCAAGTGACTGAGTGACGACTTCGATACTTGCGGCTGCATTTGTTTTCGCAGCGCCCCTCCGGGGCGCGGGGTGTTTTATTGGGCACTTTCCCGGGGTGACGACCGGCGCTCTGCGCGCGGTCTTCACCCCGGGCTATTCTCGTACCACCCCTCCGGGGTGATTATTCGGTAACTTCTCGGGTCCGGTTCGATCAGGGTTCAGATGTGGTCAAGAGGTCAGACGCTCCGGGGTGATTATTAGGTAACTTCTCGGGTCCGGTTCGATCAGGGTTCAGATGTGATCAAGAGGCCGGTTGTGGTCCGGTGGTCAGATGCGGGCTACTCAAACGGCAGCATCACCTGCGCCACGGGGCGAAAGCTCTTGCGATGCAGCGGTGTCGGACCCAGCCGCGCCAGCGCCTCCAGATGCTCCGCTGAGCAGTAGCCCTTGTGCCGCGCCAGGCCGTAGCCGGGATACTCGGCATCGAGCGCCACAAGCAATTGATCGCGATGCACCTTGGCCAGTACGCTGGCTGCGGCAATCGACAGGCTGATCGAGTCGCCCTTTACCACTGGCTGCTGCCGGCAGGGCCAGTCGATGGTGTCGAGGCCGTCGATGAGCAGATAATCCGGCCCCAGCGGCAGTTGCTCGACGGCCCGCCGCATCGCAAGCAGCGACGCCTGGCGGATGTTGATGCGGTCGATGGTTTCGACATCGATGGTGGCTACCGACCAGGCGACGGCAGTGGCGCGAATCTCGGCGTCGAACTGGAGCCGCCTTTTTTCGGAGAGTTTTTTGGAATCGGTTAGACCTTGCAATGGGCCTTGCACGGGGGTTTCCAGGAGGCGGCCCGCTGGGAGAATGACTGCGGCCGCTACGACTGGCCCGAACATGGGCCCGCGGCCGACTTCGTCGAGGCCGGCGATGCGCAAGGCTCCCAGTGTCCGCGCGGCGTTCTCCAGATCCCATCCGCATGTGCGCGTCTTGCCCATGGATGAAGTATAAAGAGCGGCTTGCAAGTGGCTGACACTCTCGTCGGCCCTTTTGATCCGGCCCTTGATCGTGTTGTGGTCTCCCACCCTTGCGCCAATAAAAAGGCGCAAGGATGGGGCACGGAGCTTGAGTATTTACGGGGCGGATCAATACGGACGAGCTTGAATTCCGGGATGAGTTCTGGAATCAATTCCGGGTTAAATTTTGGAATGAATTCTGGAATGAATTCTGGAATGAATTCTGAGATGAATTCTCGTTGAATGGCGAAACCATCCCTCGACCGAAGCGTCAAAAGCAATAGGGACTGGCGAGTGAAGATTCTCCTCGGCCTCCCAAAATGGTCCCTAGCGCGGACACAACTTCCATCCTGGAAGCCGAGCCTTGAAATTTGTCCGCATATGGCTTTATGCACGCGGAATCGCCATAGACTTGGCTCAACCCAGAGAGGCGGCACGCATGGTCGTCAAAGCGCAAAGCAAGGGGCGAGACTTCGTCGGGTTGCAGATTGTCGAGACCGACGTAGAACGCTACTTTCCGAAAGATACAGCAGTCATTGAATTACAGCTCGATCATCTTCAGATCCTGTGCATCCTGGGGCCTGATTTCTGGCTCGGGCGTCCGGAGATATGCGATCCGCGCCTCTCGTTGTGGCTCAACTCGAAGAACCTTGCCGCAAGACCGGGCCAACCGCCGGTGCCGCTGGCCTTGATTCCCGCGGGCGACGCCGCGTTTCGCTTGTCGCCGCTGACGCCGAAGCCGGTGCGCGCGGTGAAAGCGGCGGCTCAAATCAACGCAGCCTGAATCTTCGCAGTCTGAGCCGGTTGATGCTGCCTTTGATCGTGTTGTGGTCTCCCACCCTTGCGCCAATAAAAAGGCGCAAGGATGGGGCACGGAGCGTTCGCGTTGATGGGCTGCGCGAATTGGCGGCCTTATAGCGGCCCTATGCCTTATAGCTTCCCTATTTCTAGCTGCCCTATATTGATAAACTCAGAGTGCAATGACCCTCAACCTATCTGAGCAAACTCAACTGGAACAATCGCTGCAACCCTCGATCGAGCGTCACTTCGCCGCCGGCGCTGCGGCCGTCAGCGACCCCGCCGCCAAAGAGGCCTTCCTCGCCCTGCGCGCTGTGCTTGAAGCCGGCCAACTCCGCTCGGCTTCGCCTGACCCCGCATCCCCAACCGGCTGGCGCGTCAACGCCTGGGTCAAGCGCGGCATCCTGCTCGGCTTCCGCATTGGCGTGCTTGCCGAATTGCCCGGCCCCGGACTTTCGTTTGTCGACAAAGACACTTACCCGGTGCGCCAGTTCGCCGCATCGGAAGGAATCCGCATCGTGCCTGGAGGTTCGTCTGTGCGCGCCGGAGCCTATGTGGCCCGCTCCGTCGTCTGCATGCCGCCCATGTATATCAACGCCGGCGCTTATGTGGACGAAGGCACGATGGTCGATTCGCACGCGCTGGTCGGCTCGTGCGCGCAGATTGGCAAGCGAGTGCACCTGAGCGCGGCGGCGCAGATTGGCGGCGTTCTGGAGCCGGTAAACGCCAGCCCCGTGGTGATTGAAGACGACGTGCTCGTGGGCGGCAACTGCGGCGTTTATGAAGGCACCATCGTTCGCAAGGGCGCAGTGCTGGCGCCGGGAACCATCCTCACGCGCGGGACGCCAATATTCGATTTGGTCAACGGAATCGTTCTCAAAGCCAAGCACGATTTGCCGCTCATAGTGCCGGAAAATGCGGTCGTCGTGCCCGGCTCCCGCGCGGTAAGCAAAGGCAAAGGCCACGCCCACTCGGAAGCATGGGGGCTAAGCCTCTATGCGCCGGTGATTGTGAAATATCGCGACGAAAAGACCGACCTCAGCACTGCGCTCGAAGACCTGCTGCGGTAGAACTGCGCCGTGACGATTATCCTGAAGTTCCCTACGGAACTTAGACACCGACGCGCCACACCCGCCGCGTAGTAGGATGGTCCCGCCTGTATTTCCGACCAAGGTGCGCCGGATGCGACAAGCAAATATTTCAATTGGGGACTCAATCATGCGCTTATCCAATATTCGCCAAACTATTCGCCAATCTATTCGCCAATCCACAAATTTCGCACCGCTGCTTGCTATCGCAGCCTTGTCGGTAGCCGCACACGTTCACGCGGCGGCCACAGGCCCTGTGAAGACCGCAGACGGCCTTGTCGTGGGAACGCTAAGTAAAGACGGCAAAGCCGACGTCTATCGCGGCATTCCCTTCGCCGCGCCGCCGGTGGGCGAGCTGCGCTGGCGCGAGCCGCAGCCGGTGAAGCTGTGGACCGGCACGCTGCACGCGGACGACTTTGGCAAGAGCTGCATGCAGATTTTGCAGCGCAGCCGCCTGCCCTGGGCCAAAGAGTTCATGGCCCAGAACGATGACAGCGAAGACTGCCTCACGTTGAACGTCTTCACTCCCTCGGGCGCTGCCGGAAAAAATCTGCCCGTATTATTTTGGATCTACGGTGGTGGGGGCGTGGAAGGTTCGGCTGAGGTTCCCGTGTATGACGGCACCGAAGTGGCCAAGACGGGCATCGTCGTGGTCACCATCAATTACCGGCTGGGCATCTTTGCCACCATGACCTACCCTGAGCTGACGGCTGAGTCTGCGCATCACAGCTCAGGAAATTACGGGACTTTGGATCAGATTGCGGCGCTTCAGTGGGTGCAGAAAAACATCGCGGCCTTTGGAGGCGACCCGGCCAAGGTCACCATCGACGGCCAGTCGGCGGGCGCGGGCGCGGTTCACTCGCTGGTAACCAGTCCGCTGGCCAAGGGCCTGTTTCGCGGAGCGATTGCCGAGAGCGGAAGTACGCTTACCCTTGCACCGCGCGCGTCGCTCGCAGCGGCGGAAAAAGCGGGCAAGGATTTTGCCGAAGCCAACGGAGCGCATTCGCTTAAGGAATTACGCGCCATTCCCGCCGACAAGCTGCTGGCCATCAGCCAGGGCATACGCATCCCCGCGCACATGGACCCGTGGATCACGCCCGAGGACCCGATCAAGATTTTGGCCGAGGGCCACGAAAACGATGTTCCCTTCATCACCGGCATTCAGGCCAACGATTATCTCAATCAGTACCCCAAGCCTCTGAGCGCGGCGGATTACAAGAAGATAGCAGCGGAGATTTATGGGGCGACTTCAGATGCGTTTCTCAAGCTCTACCCCGCCGGCAGCGATGCCGAGGCGGCAACCTCGCTAGCGGAGAGCAATCGCGACAAGGCTAAAGCCAATATGTATTTCTGGGCCGTGCAGCGGGCGAAGACCGAGAAATCGCCGACCTACACCTATTACTTCACCCACGCCCTGCCCGACGCCACGCATCCCGAGTTCGGCGCATTCCACACCGGCGAAGTGCCGTACACCTTCCGCAACCTGAAGATCTTCGATCGTCCGTTCACGCCGGTGGATACCGTGGTGAGCGATACGATCTCGGGCTACTGGAAGAACTTCGTGGTTAGCGGAAACCCGAACGGCACAGGCCTTCCCAAGTGGACACCGGCATCGAGCGGTCCGCCGCAGACGCAGGAGATCGGCGACCGCACCAGCCAGGTGCCGCTGATGCCGGCGGAGAAGTTTGCCTATTGGAAGAAGTATTTCGACGAGCAGCTTGCGAAGGTGCAAGTCCCGTAATGCGTTCAAGGCGCCCGTGTCACTGGCCCCGGCTGGAGACACGGGAGCTTGATGCAAGCCAACAAAACGGTGTGTTTACTTTTGCGCGGTTGCCCGGTGCGCTGCCAGCATCTCCCGGCGCAAGATGGCGTTGATCCGCGACTGATAGCCTCTGCCCTGCGCCTTCAGCCACTCCAGCACATCGGCATCTACGCGCGCCGTAATCTGGCGCTTCACCGGACGGTAAAAGCGACCGCGGACTCCCCGCTTCCATTGTTCTTCGGTTAGCTCGGGAATATCGCTGGTATCAATCTCGCTATCAGGTCGCTGTGCAAGTGCCTTCAGCCGGGCAATACTCTCCTCAGTTAGAGGGGGTAGCGTCTCCAGTGTGTAACTAACCATTTTCGGCTTCATAAACCCTCCTTTCTATTGGCTTCGCCCTTCGAGCCGAAATGATGCGAACAAACTCCTCGAACTCCCTGTTCTCGGCTCTTTCACGAAAGGTGTGAGCTACGAGTAGTAGGATGAATCCGCCCTCATCCCGGCGGATGAGTCCTAAGGCCTGCCAGCGCTGCTCCCCATCCACCACGCGGTCGTCGACCACAATGTGCAGGGGATCAAAGAAGACCTGGCTGGCCTCTTCGAAGCTGATGCCGTGCTTGCGTTGATTGGCGAGGTTCTTCGCCTCATCCCACTCGAAGCGGATCTCTGGCACTTTTCATTATAACTACAATTTTGTAATTACAAAATAATTCTTGCCCGTCAAACGGCAACGGAAATAAGCTGGCTGTTCACGCGCCTGCGCGAAGCGGGCACGGCGCGTGAACAAATTGCAGATGGTTGTTAATTGGACCTGATCGCCGTAAACCGCGGAGTCGGCCGGTAGCCCGTGGTGCGCGAAAAAATGATCATGCCGGAGCGATTCATCTTGCCCTTGTAGATCGACGTCATCTTCTTACCGCCCAGGGTCATGGTCGCCGAAAAGGTGATGGTGTTGCCGGCGATCTGGCCGTCGGAGATGACAAAAACACCTTGCGGAGTTGTGACCGTGCCAGTCACCGTCGCGCCAGAGACGCCGAAAAAGAACGTCGTTGTGCTTGCCCGGTCGCCCTGAGGAACAACCATTTGGGCCATCCATGTGCCGCTGAAGGTCGCCGCCAACGCGCTCATCGTGCCGAGCGCAACAAACAATACCGCGAGTGCCAATTTGCGAATCATCTCGATACCACCACTTCATCCCAAAAGCGACACGTGGGAATTGCGCTTGAAACGGGCGTCCGCAGGAGGGACGCAAGGCAGGAGAGATTCGTATCACAGGAAGCTGGATACCCATCCTTACAGCGTTATTTGCTGTAAGGATGGGACTGACCAGTGAAACCCTTACTTGACTTTGGTGGCGGTAAATTCCGTAGCAGGCCGGTCGCCCATGGCGCGCGAAAACTTGATCGTGTCGCCGTCAATCTTGCCCGTGTAGGTTTGGGTCATCGTATTGCCGTTCATCGACATGCTGGTCGAGAAGGTGAGCGTGTCGCCGGCGATCTTGCCGTCGGAGATGTCGGTATCCCCGCGCGGAGTTGTGATTTTGCCGGTAACCGTCGCGCCGGAAACAGCGAAGGTGAACGTCGTGGTTGTCGGTGTGCCCTGCCGCCCTGCGATATCGGCCGTCCACTTGCCGCTGATGTCCGCCGCCAACGCGCTGACCGTGCCGAGCGCGACAAACAGTACTGCGAGTGCCATTTTGCGAATCATACGAATAAGCTCCTCAATCTCAAAGTGACGCCTGCGCATAACGCGGGAAATTGGCGTCTGCATGAGGGACGGGACGGAGGAGAGATTAGTTTCATCAGGCAGGGCAGACGGATGCCGAGACACGTTGAGGCAAGCTCGGATTGCGTGGTATTCACCGATTTCCGGACTCGGGGCGCTTCGCCGGCTCAACGTCCCTGCCGTAGCGGCCCAGCAGCGCATTCCAGCGCACGATGGCGATATCCTGAAGCATCCGCAGCCCGTCTCGCAGATAGCTCATGCGAGTTCTCTCATCATGCGCCCAGCTCACCGGAACTTCCTTGACCTTGAGCTTGCGCTTCAGCGCGATAAACAAAATCTCCGGATCGAATCCCCAGCGCTCGATGGTCTGCAATTGAAATACCGTCTGCGCCGCGCTGCGGGTAAATGCCTTGAAGCCACACTGCGTATCGGCAAACGGCAAGCGCATCACGGCGCGCGTGACACCGTTGAAGCACCGCCCAAATAATTGCCGATATAAGGGCTGTCGAATCGTCTGTCTGCTGCTCTCCAGCCACCGCGACCCGATGGCAATATCCGCGCCATCTTCAATGGCCCGGAAGAGGCGCTCGGCCTCCTCAATCGGCGAGGAAAGATCGGCGTCGGTAAACATCACCACATCGCCCTGCGCCTGGAGCAGCCCGTTGCGCACGCTGTATCCCTTGCCGCGATTCCTGTCGTTCTGAATCAGCCGCACCTCGGGATGGGCCGCCGCAAACGCCCGCACCACCTCCGCCGTGTGGTCGCGCGACCCGTCGTCAACCACGATCACCTCGGTATTCCAACCGCGCGCGCGGATGCGGGCAACGACTGCCTCGAGCGTCGCCGGGATGCGAGCAGCCTCATTGAAGGCCGGGATGACGATGCTGTATTTCGGATTCGGCATGGACTCTGGCAATCATAAACCAGCCTCCTAAATCAGACGCTCGAATCAACTGCTCGAATCAGGCGCTGGGGGCCGGCAACATTCCAATCAGCCGGATTGCTGATCCAGGTTGGTCAGCTGGAGAGGCGAATGCGGAAAGGCCAACTTGATTTCAGAGGCTTGCTTTTTCCACCACATACGCGCAAAATCCGTTTATCCTGAGTGCGGAGGCCAAACGAACATGACAAAAGCAGATTTGGTTGAAAAAGTAACCGCCCTGGGAGACCTCACCCGCAGAGACGGCGAAGTGATTGTGGAAACCATCTTCGGCGCAGTGATCGGCGCTCTGCACGCCGGCGACAAGATCGAAATCCGCGGCTTTGGCTCCTTCCGCATCCGGCAGCGCAATCCCCGCATCGGCCGCAATCCCAAGACCGGCGAGCGCGTGGATGTGCCGGCAAAAAAAGTTCCCTACTTCAAGCCATCCAAGGAACTGCGCGACCTGGTGAATCCGGGTGAAGCGAAAGCCGCCTCATAAGACGATCAACAATTCCGCAAACACGAGCTGCCCGTTCCTATGCCCATTTCTATTCGGGGGGTCAGATAGGGGCAATGTTACCGGTGTGTGTAGCGCACCAAACCCTTCACTGCAGCTTGGCCAATGCACCTTGCACGGCCTTTGCGACAAAGGTATAGCCGGGTCCATTGGGATTGCCTGCATTCGCCGTACCATAGCCGCTCAGATGCAGCGGGTCAGTGCCTATCCAAGGCGTCCCGCTGGAATATGTGGCAGCGGTTGATCCGGCGTATCCTCGCGTGCAGACGTAATTGCCATCGGTTCCGGAATCAATGAAGATGTGTTCGGAACCGACGGTGACGGTTGTCTTCGCTCCAATACTGAAGCCAAGGCTGATCGCACATGTCGTTGGGCTACTCACAGCCGCGGCCAGCGTTCCCGAACTGTTGAAGGCCCTCAAACTGAACGGAGGTATATCGTTCGCATGGTCCAGCACGTCGGCGGGGTTTGACGCATCGTAGGCTGCAACCAGCGGCTCGCGAATATCGAAGCTGTTGTTCGGATAGGTGGAAGTAATCCAGGTGTTGATTGCCATGATCCACTCATACGGGGTCGAGTACGGCGCATCTCCGTCGAGCTCTCCATTGATGACCGTCAGAACGAGATATTTGCCGCCGTGCGCGATGATGTAGGATGTCATGGCTGCAATATCGCTGGCCACCGGACAATTACTCGTGGTCGCGGCAGAAGTTGGACACGTTGAAGTGTTGCTCCTGCCGGCCCAAATGATGTTGATGCCGTTCAGCGCAGTGGCAGCAAGCACAGGCGTCCATGCGTCTCCACTGTTGACGTTCTGCGCGGCGCCGGCGGCAACGCGGGTCAGAGTATAGGAAGTGCCGCCTGGATTCTGGCAGTAGACTTGTACACCATCGATCGTGCCTTCTATATATCCCGTGGCTGCGACATTGAAACAAGGCTCATGCCCCGTCTCAAACGTCACATTCGATACGGAGCCGCTGGCCGGAATCGTGAACGCACTCGTGACGTATGTAGGAACGGCTCCCATCCGCACCGCGATCTGTGTCGAGGTTTGGCCGCCGATGCCCTCATTGAGCACAACGCTGTTTGAGATCAGTTGGCTGAGCTGATAAGGATACGCGCACTGTGGCGAGGCGCCATCCTCGCACCCGGCTGTCAGCGAATCGCCCCAGGCGGTGTAGTACGCGGTCTGGGTTGGAGCGGTCGGTGTGGTGGGTGTACTGCCAGCCTGGGAACCGTTACATCCAATAGCCGTCAAGTCAAGCAAAGATAACAGCAAGATGGACAATGCACCGACAGACCTCTTCAATTGGAGCGATCCTCTCCTCAGAATTGACTAGCTGGATTCAGGTTTGGCCGGATGCGCCAAATTCTTCAACTCGCATCCCGATTTCATTGTGAGAAAGTTGCGTCACTTATAGTCGGTGACGGCCTTCACGCATCTTATCAGTTTGGGAGCGGCCATCCCATAGGATTCGGCCACTTTCGGTGACGAGGCTTCCTCTCAATGTTCGCTCGTTCAAGTTAACTTTGTATGAAATCTTGTTTAACGAGCGTAACGATCGATACGGAAATTAGCACGGCAATGAACGCTGCAATGAACGCCGCACTTCGAAGCATTGCGGCGAGAAAAGTGTCGCATGCCGGCACTTCATGCAGTGGAAAAACGCCCCATTCATGGCCGCACGCCGATCACCGCCATCATTCTTCCCGCATAACCTTTTGAAGCGCGATGCGAGAAGAAAAGCTCCGTATCGCAGCTCGTGCACCCCGACACGATTGTGATCGCCCGCGGCTTCACTCCGGCATCGAGCAACTGGCGGCGATTGGCCTCGACAAGATCCAGGTGCAGACTCGGTCCAATGGGCGAGTGGCCCGGCGCTCGCTGCGTCAAAAACAGCATCGGATACTTGGCCCTGACTGCGTCGGAGGAGTAGACCTCGTGAAACAAATCGCGAGCATAATGGAACTGTGATTCGAACTCTGAGTACACCTCTTCGCCGACCGCGTAGCAGCAAGTCCCCACGCCGGGGCCGATGGCGGCGATAAGATCCTCCGGCTTCGAACCAAAATCCAGACGCATCTTGCCCACGCCGGTCTCGACAATGCGCCCCACCGTTCCGCGCCAGCCGGCATGGAAGGCCGCAACTACGCGCTGTTTTTTGTCTGCCACCAGCACCGGGATGCAATCCGCCGTCTGAATGCCCAGCAGCACACCGGGCTTATCCGTAACATGCCCGTCTGCTATACACGCACTCGCAGTCGCCGCCCCGCGCGAGCCGCTCCGGTTCTCATGAGCGAGAATCACAAGATGAGAGTGAAACTGCCGGAGCGCGGCGATAGGTGTATCCGCGTTGCCAGTCACTGCCTCAGCCAGCAGACGTCGATTGGCAATTACCGTCTCCCGCGCATCCTCGGGTGTAAATCCCAGGTTCAGTTCGCCCACAGCATCGTCGGCGCAGTAGGCGCGGGATAAGCCCCCTTGGCGCGTGCTAAATCCATGCCATAGCCAGGGAAATCGCTCCCATCCCGGAACCGGAAACCAGTGCACCCCGTTCTGCGCAACAGACGCAACGCCAGCGGGACGATGAAACTCCTCCGGCGCAGCGCGGTCGAGTTTTTCCGGCCTTGTCACACGCGCGGCGGTTCCGCGCCGCCCGCGCGTGAGTCCCGCCTGACGAAACAGTGCGTCGATTTCGTGAATGTCGGTTTGCACCCGCGACTCGGAAGCCGCCGTGCTTTTTCCTCGGGAAGGTTGAGCCATCCCTTCCATTCTATGGGGGAGCGGAAAACAAACGGGCCAGCCTTTCGGCTGGCCCGCATCAGAGGCAATGTTGGAGGGAGGTACAGAGGGGAAGTGTGAGAAGAGGTCCAGGATCAGACCCTCATGGGAAAGGGTTACTGTGTTGCGGCGATATACATCTGGGATAGCCTCTGATTGTCTGTTGTTTATTATGATGCGATTCAGGCGAAAAGGTTGTGTTGCGGCGGAAAATATTTTTTGCACAGGCCAATCACTGATCTATCACCGCGCATCGATCTCCCATATTATGGGTCGATCATCGCTCTACATAGTCAGCCCACTGATGAGCAAAATAGAACACTGCTGTGGCAACTGCATCGAAACGCTAATCTTTTGGCCGGGCCAGTTTTTCAAGCAGGCCTGAAACCAACCTTGCAGGCAGGAAACGAATTGCGAACGCGGAGATACTCCCTATCGCGTTGGGGATAATCGTCCTCTTCCCGCGAGCCAGAGCGGAGATGGCCAGCCGGGCAACGTCCGCGGTCGGCTGCACGGCGCGCTTGAAGGTCGATGCGCCGGCAACCTCGAAGAACTCACTCTCCGTAGGCCCCGGGCAGAGCGCCGTCACCTTTACACCGTATTGGGCAACCTCCGCCGCAAGCCCCTCGGCAAAAAACCGGTCAAAGACCTTGGTGGCCGCATAAGTATTGAGATACGGAATGGGCTGATAACTGGCCGTCGAAGCTACGACCAGCACCCATCCCCGCCGCCGCTCCACCATGCGCGGAACGAAGAGCCGCGAGAGCCGCACCACGGCCTCGCAGTTGACGCGAACCTGACTGATCTCCTGCTCCGCGTCGTTGGTGTGAAAGGCCCCATACAATCCCAGCCCCGCGTTGTTGATGAGAATGTCAACGGCGAGGCCCGCGCCTTCGGTTGCGTCGTAAATCTGCTGCGGCGCGGCGGGGTCGTTGAGATCGGCGACGACGATACGAGTCTCCGCGCCCTTTTGTGAAAGCTCGACAGCAAGCGAGTCCAGCCGCTCCCTGCGCCGCGCCGTCAAGATCAGATTCGCGCCGCACGCGGCGAGTTCGCGCGCCAAAGCCGCGCCAATCCCGGCGCTGGCGCCGGTCACTAGAGCCCATTTGCCCTGGAAGTCCTGTGTGTTTGCCATACTTGGGCCATCATACCGGACATCGCCGGATGGATGGATTTCAGATATCGATTTTTTTCTTAGCCTTGGATTTTGTGGCTGGCTTGCGAGAAGGCTTTTGATTCTTCTCCACCCGCAGCTTCCAGGCCGTGTGCAGCGCTCCGTGCAGAGAGTCCTCGTCCGCGACGGCAAGCCGAATGTGCGTGGCCCCGTTGCGGCCCCAGCCGCCATGCACGGGCAGAAACAAGTCCGGCCGCTCGGCGATGAACTCAGCTTGCAGTTCCGGCGTAATCATCAGGTTCCCGTAACCCTCTTTCACTGAAGCCAAGGTGGCAAAGATGCGCCCGCCGACGCGGAAATCAACTGCGCCCATATGGGAGCCTTCCTCCGCGCCTTCGAGCGAGAGGGCAATGCGGCGAAAGTCAGCGGCATTCATAAGCTAACGATAAACTTCCCGCCGATTGCCGATGCGTACGACGAGAATGCAGACTAGCTTGCCTTCAATGCTGGCAATGATGCGATCGTCGCCCACGCGGTACTTCCGCAAATCGCCGAGTTCGGAACCCTTCAAAGCCTCCCCGATGCTGCGCGGGTTTTCCATGTGAGCAAGTCGCTCAAAGAGGAAGCGAGAAAGCCGCCTAGCGATCTGCGGATCGAGGTCTTTAAGTTGCCGCGTAGCCCGAGGGCCCAACTTAATCGACCATTCCAAGATCCTTCATCACTTCCTCAAGAGGAACCGTCTTCACGCGTCCCGCGCGAATATCAGCCAACTCTTGCTCGGCAAAATAGATATCTTCAAGGTCGTCCAATTGTTCAACAATGGCCTGGCGCACATAAAAAGACTTCGTGCGACCGGTCTGCCTGGCCAATGCATCGAGCCGTTTCTCAATTTCCTCAGGAAGCCGAATGGCCAGCATGGGGGAACCTCCTAGATCGAACGCTATACAAGTATAGCATAATCGCTATACTGCTCATTCCTCATCGCTTCTCAGCCACAATTTCCTCCGCAAACTCCTCATTGAGCCACTCGGAAAACGCCCTAAACTCTTCATCCCGCCCCAGGAAATCGCGCACCATCTCGCGGCCCGGCTTGGACCCGCCTTGCTCCAGAACCAATTTGCGATACCGCTCGCCGGCATCGCCGCCCAGTAGATCCTTGGCGTCAAACTGGGCGAAGAAATCCAGCGCAATCACCTTGTCGAAGGCGTAGGTGTAGTAGTTCGACGAATAGCCGGTCAGGTGGCCGAAGCTGGCATACATGCGGTTGCCATCCATCCACGTCCAGGGCTGCAGCGAGGTGTAAAGCCGCTTGGTGATCTCATCGAGATCGATCCCGGCCGGATCTTGATCGTGTAAATCAAGCGACAGCGTGGTGTAGTAAAGCTGCGACCGCACCCAATCCGCCCTGCCAAACGCCCCGGCCGTCTTCATGCTTCGAATCAGCTCCGAGGGCAGCGTTTCGCCGGTCTCGTAATGTTTTGCGAAGGACTGCAGCAGCTTCTCATCGCGGAAAAATTCCTCCAGCATCTGCGACGGAACCTCGATAAAATCTCCCTCGGTCGCAAAGCCGGAGAGCCCCGCCCACTCCGTGTGCCCGCCGAGAATGGCATGCATCAGGTGACCGAACTCATGAAAGAACGTGACCACATCGGAGTATTGCAGCAGCCCTGGATCGCCTTCCTCACCTCCGGAGAAATTGCAGATCAGCGCCGCCTCCGGCATGTAGCGCCCGCGCACGCCGGTCACCACTGGCGCCGCGGAGAACCACTTGTCCTTGCCCTCGCGCGGATGCATGTCGAGATAGAAGCGGCCGACCCACTGGTCCCCGTCGAAGACCTCGAACACGGAGACACTGCGGTGCCAGGCTGATGCAGTTGTAGGACGGAACTCGACCTTGAAGAGTCTTGCCGCGGTGTCAAGCACGCCGGCCTGAACTTTGTCATAAGGGAAATAGGGGCGAACAGACTGGGAGTCGAAGTCGAAGGCCGAGCGGCGAAACTGCTCGTACCAGTATCCGCGGCTGGCGATGTCGATCTCCGTCAGTTGGGGCTGGCGGGTGCGCGCGAAGTCCAGCACAAGCTGGTGTTCGTGCTGTGCGCCTACCCGGCTGGCCTCTTCGAGCTTGGCCAGAAATGTGCGCACGTTTGCCGCCGAGCCCATCATCTGATCCGCCGTGGCCAGATCGGCCCAACTGCGAAATCCCAGGGTCGTTGCAAGCTCCTGCCGAGTGGCAAGCAGATCCAACAGAATCTGCTTGTTGTCTGGAAAGGCGCGGGTGTTATAGGCCAGAAACATCCGCTCCCGCAACGCTGCACTGGTGGCAAAGGTCATCACCGGCTGCATGTCCGGCTGGTCGGTGGTGAGAATGAGACTGCCATCGGCGTCGAGATTGTGGCGGCCAAGGTAGTCGGAGGGAAGGCCATCGAGTTCCTCGGAGGTGGCGACGATGGTCTTGCCACCTTCTTGAATGTTGCGGCTGAACTCGAGGCAGAGCCGAGTTGCCTTCTCATGCAGCGCCTGAATCCGGTCACGGGTCGCCTGGTCCTTGTCTACGCCGGCCAGCCGGTAGCCGAGCAGCGTTCGCTGGACAAAATGCCGAGTCGCCGCGCTCGCCCCCTCCAGGCTCATCGCGACCAGCGCCTCATAGACGCCGCGATTCAAGCTCAGCGCGCTGCCGGCCTGGGCGATCCGCTGCGCCTCGGCCTGGGCCTGGTCGCGAACCTCCTTGACGTCCGCGACGGAGTTCAATATGCCCGCCTGCGCCCCGGCCAGATTCAGTTGCTCAATGGCCGCATCGTAATGCCCAAGCGTATTCTCGACCGTCCGAGGCCCCTCAACCGCCAGTAAAGCGACCAAAGACTGCTCGTGAGCGGCCAGCCGGGCGCTTACCCAGCCCGTCAGCGCTTCGGCAGAAGCTGCCGCCCCCGCCTCCCATGCATGTATCTCTTTTGTAATCAAAGTAATTTCCTCCAAAGTAGGCTCTAGAACAGGCCTCTGAGCACGGATATCGTCTCCTGCGCTCCCTCACACTAGGTTGCCACATCCGCCCGCTCCCGACCGCCGGTTCCTCTTTAGTGGCGAAATCGCAACAGTTTGCAGCGAAAGTGTTGCATCCGTTAGCAAAGCACTTTAAGATGCGTCAAATAGCGTAAATGCCTGTGCTTAGCCACATCTCGGCCCCTGAACCACCCGCGTCAACCCCCGCACAGGCGCCGACGCCGGCTCCGCGCCTGCGCCTGGGCAAGCTGTGCGTCGCCGTGCAGGCTGCCACACTCGACGAATTGATCGACCGCGCTGAAGCGGCCATCAAAGATGCTCGCTTCCTCGAGTTTCGCATCGATTCTCTCCCCAAACCACCGGCAGCTCTGCCCCTGATCGAAAAATTTTTATCCCAGCACAGCGACGTCATGGCCATTGCCACCTGTCGCCGCAAATCAAACGGAGGCGGCTTTACAGGCTCACTCAATTCAGAACTCGAAATCCTGCTCAACGCTGCCCAGGCCGGCTGCCAGTTGGTAGACCTTGAGGTGGAATCCGCCGAGCAGACCACCAAGCCCCAGTTGGCCAAGTTCCGCGCTGCTCTTCACGCCTCGGGAACCGCGATGCTCATCAGCTCTCACGATTTTTCACGCACGCGAAAGTTCGATGGCCTCAAGGAAATCGCCGCGCGCATCGAAGCCTTCGCGCCGGATTACGTCAAGGTCGTCACCACGGCGCGTACGCTCACCGACAACCTCGCCATGCTTCGGCTCATCGAGGACCTTTCGCATGAATCGAACGTCATTGGCGTCGCCATGGGCGAGGAGGGCCTGATCTCCCGCGTCCTCGGCCCGCGCGCAGGCGGCCTGTTTACCTTTGCCTCATCCAGCGAAGGAGCGGAGACCGCTCCCGGCCAGCTCACCGCACGTACCCTGCTCGACCTCTATCGCCTGGAGCAGCTCGATGCGGCCACGCGTATATTTGCAGTCGCCGGCAACCCTATTGCGCATTCCCTCTCGCCGCATATGCACAACACCGCCTTTCGCCGCGAAAACCTCAACTCCATTATGCTCCCGCTCAAGGTCAAGACGCTCGACGACTTGCTCACGGTCATCCGCGAGCTGCCTCTGGTCGGAGTGGCCGTTACCATGCCCCTCAAGCAGGAGGTGCTGCCGCACCTGGCCAACATGGACCCGCTCACCGCGAAGATCGGCGCATGCAACACGCTGCGCACCGGAGCGGACGGCAAGCTCTACGGCTTCAACACGGATGTGGCCGGCATTCTGCGTCCGCTGGAACGGCGCATGAAGCTCAAAGGCGCGCGCATTCTGGTGCTCGGCGCAGGGGGAGCGGCGCGCGCGGCCGTTTTCGCTCTCGCCGATCAGGGCGCGGAGGTCTTTGTCGCTAATCGCACCCACGAAAAAGCCGTGGCCCTGGCGCGCAAGGCAAAAGCCAAGGTGATCAAACACAGCGCCCTCGCCAAAGAGAAGTTCGACGTGATCATCAACAGCACCCCCTGCGGCATGGCCGGCAACAAGGATCTTTTGCCGATTAAAGAAAACGAACTCAATGCCAGCCTGATCTTCGACCTGGTCTACAACCCGATTGAGACCCCGCTGCTCAAGCTGGCCAAGTCTCGCGGGCTGCACACCATCAGCGGCGTAGAGATGTTCGTGCAGCAAGGGGCGCGTCAGTTTGAAATCTGGACCGGCAAGCCGGCGCCGGAATCGGAGATGATGCGGGTGGTGGAGCTGGAGCTGAAGCGGCGGGGGTAAGAAATCCGGATTCATGCGATCCTCGTATCGCAACCCTCTATAGGATTCGCCATGACCGCCGTTTCCCTTCGCCTCCCCGAAGATATCAAGATCCGCCTCGACAAACTTGCCAAGCGCACTGGTCGCAGCAAGACCTGGTACATGGTGGAAGCCATCTGCGAAAAACTTGAAGACCTCGAAGACCTCTATTTGGCCGAGCAGAGAACTCGTGCGCTCAAGGCAGGGCGCAGCGGGACTTATACTATAGATCAAGTGGAGAAGCGGCTTGGAGGCAAATCGGCATGGCAAAGCGCAAACCATTGATTGACGAAGACGGAGAGGTAAGAGAGATAACAGCGCAAGATGTTGCCTTGTTCAAGCCATTTTCGGAACTGCCGGAATCGGAGCAGCAGCAACTGCTGAAATTACGCAGGCGCGATCGGCAATAGTCTTAGAAACGGCTTCCATCTCTACCAAAGCCGCCAGTGAGTGCCTTACCAGTCCCTGGTCCCGGTCCCTTTCTCACTTCCCCTTCTTCCCCTTGCCTTCTTTCCCCTTCTTGTCCCCCGATTTCTTCTCCGCTTCATGCATCATGGGTATCGGTCCCGTATCGGTCCCGATGCGCTTCAATCGCTCGTCGATCAGCGCGAATTCAATGGTGCGCGGCAATGTCGGCCGAGCGATTCCAGACTCCGTGTCCACCTTCACATTCCCGTCCCCAGCGATCAGAAAGCTGAACGCCGGCACATCCCCTTCTGGCGTTGACTCCGTAAAAATCCGCACCGGCAAAAATCCCTGAATGGGGTGCAGCCGGAACCCCGTCTCATAGCGATGCCACTTCCGGTTCCACGTAAACAGACGCACCTGATCGAAGTCAAAAGCCTGTCCCGATTGCGGGGGAGCCATCACGGTCAAATACTCCGTTACCTCCCGATCGGCTGACTTCAAATCGGTCGACTTGGCCTTGGCGTCATTCACCTTGGTAAACGGCCAGGAGCCGATAAACCGCTGCCCTTCTCCGTATGCTTCGATCTCCGCGGGCACATCGGCATCCAGTTCCTTGCCCAGCAGCCAGCCCGTATGCCCGGTCTCGTCCCGAGCCAGCCACCAGTCTTCCATCTGCGGCGCGGCCACCGGCTCAGCTGCCGCAGACGGGGCTGCAGCCGCCTCCGAACTTTGCCCAGACACTTCCGGCCCGGTCTTTGCTGCCCCCTGCGGTCCAGACACTGGCAAGCCTGGCCCCTGGGATGGCAGCGTCTTGGTTGTGTTGCCCGCATCCTTCGCAGCAGTCGCCGCGCCTGCCGCATCCTTGGGCGCAGCCGGTTTGGCAACTGGCGCAGCCGCAGCTGCCGCGGACACCTTGGGCGCAGAGGCCTTGGCCAGCAGTTCCACCTTCGTCTTCTCCGGGATCAGGTAGAAGCGCTGCTTATCCCGCCCCGGCGCAATGCGCATGGAAAGATCGGAGTTCAACACCGCGGTCGCCGTCACCGGATCCTGTTTGTGCTCCACCGCCAGGTGAACGAACGCGTCATAGACCCTCTCATCGATCACATCCCGCTCTTCGATCCAGCCGATCTCCTGCTTGGCCGTCTTCACCCGCACCCAGCGCCGCCCATGCTCGACAACCTGCAACTGCTGCCCGTTTTCCACCTCGGCCACACGATTGGAGACAGCGGCCACGCGGTCGCGCAGAAACGCATGGTTGACCGACACATAAACGTACTCAACCTTGGGCGGATTCAGCCAGCCGCACCCCTGAACCAGCACGAATGAGCACAGCAAGAGCGCACCAAGCCCGCGCGCCCAACTGCTCCTGCCGAATAAGAAAGATGGATTTTGAATTCGAATGGACACTGCCTGAAGGTTCCTACCTGAGATTAGCACTTGCACAGTGGACAGTGAACAGAAGACAGCGGACAGCGGACAGTAAACAGTGAATAGTGGGCGGGTGCCGGGATCTTAAGGACACCGGTCCAAAAGCAAATTGCTCAAAAAGAAAATCAACGACCACGAACAACTGCTTGCTGTCTACTGTTCACTGTCGACTGCTCTCATGGCAGCGCAACAATGGCAATCGGCGAGCTGCCGGTGCTGGTAAATATCTGCTCGTCCAACTGCCCAGCCGTGGTCCCGTCGAAGGTATAAGAAGAAAAGTAAGGTGTGCCCAGGGAATTCGCCGCCAGCACAAACGTACCCGTGCCGTCTTCCGCCAACGAAAACGGCTGTATCCCCGAAGCAACGCTCGCCCCCGAAGTGATCGTATACGTCGAATTACTCGTAACAATCGAGAACGTATTGATCGTGCCCGCGGTCGTTGTCCCCGCACCATTGCCCACGTATACGTAGCTCGTGCCCACAGGCAGGATGGCGTTCGGCGCCAGGCCTCCGCTGGCGAGCGGGGAACCGGTGGCATTCAACAGTGTGCTGCCGATGGAGCTGTACTGAATCGCCCGCAATCCCCCCGAGGTAGCGGCCGAGTTACCCAGCGACTCCCCGATGTAAAACAGCCTCGGAGTTGTGCTGGGATCAACCGCCACAGACAGTGCCGACCCGCCTGCATTCAAAACCGGAACCGTGTACGCGGTGGTGCTGAAGGGATTCGAACCCGCTGCCGTGGTCGAAGCAAAGGGCGCAATGATTGTGCCGCCGGTCCCCAGCGCTACAAAGATATATTTATCGTCCGGGGAGATCGCGATCTTGCCTTCCTGAACCGCGGCATTGGCAATCGTGGCCGTGGTGGTAGCTTCGGTGCCGTTATTTTTTCCCGTCGTGCTGTTGATGGGCACCGCCGCCAGCGTAATCCCTCCATTGGTCGTCGCCTGCTCGGCCTCAATCAGCCAGTTGCCGCTCGGATCCACTGCAATCGCCAGCGCGGAAGCGTCGGTGGTGAGTTGCGTTGACGTGCCCAGCGCGCCACCTGAGATGGCATACACATATACCCCGGCCGCCGTGCTTACATAAAGAAAATTTCCGGACGGCGCGATGGCCATCGAGTACGGCGCAGCCGGCACTGACCACGGGCTGCCGCTGATCGCTGTCAGTTTGCCGGAGATAATCTGCTCCCCGGCAATCTGCGGACTGCCGGAAGCGGCATTCAAAATATAAAAATCCCCGCCGGTCGCCGTCGTGCAACTGGTTGTGCAGCCCGCGCTCGTCGTGGAAGTGAGCGGACTCCAGAACCCGGCGCAGCCTGCAACAGCGACAGCCGCAACCGATGCAACCGCCGAAAGCAGCAACATTGCGCCATTTCCCAATCTCATTCTGCAAGCTCCTCTGCCCGTCCCTGCCAGTTTACCGCGCCGTGCGCTAAGTTCATCGCTATCAAAGGAAAGACGCATCTGCTGATTCCATCGCTCGTCCCGGAATGGCGCTCTTGATCGTTGTTTGGTTTGCATGACCGTACTGGCCGTCAAGTACCCATCGCACCAGATCAGAAACTCAGCTTGTATTCGGGCAATATCCGCGCCTCCGCCGCCATGCGGAAAAATCCATGCATTCCTTCCACGCACTCCTCGTCGAGAACGTAATGGATGTTTTCCGTCAGGTACGTACGAATCGTCTTTTCCGGGATCGGGATACGGCCCGACCACTCCGCGACTAGCGCGTCGATATTCTTCAGCCCGTGATCGCGGGAGGCGATCAAATCTTTGGCAACGCCTTCGTCCAAAGGGCTGCCCAACGAAGTGGTGTCCGGCGCAGCCGCCCAAACGGCGGAGACGAATGCAAGCCCAGTCGCCTTGCGCCACTCCTCGGCCAGGTCGAGGTAAACCAGTTCCTCTTCAGTTCGTTCCAGGCGGTTGTTCCGCTCTTCAAGCGCCAGCAGCGCCGGGTCGCCGATGAGAACCGCCGCGTCTGCACGGGCCAGCATCGCGTCGAGGTCCGCGGACATGGGCTGGAATGCTGCCTCAGCGTTGCCCCACAAGCGCATCAGCAGGCGCGCGTAGGCAACTGTCGTGCGGCTGGCCACATCCGCAGCCACGGTCCGCACCGCGGCAATCGGCTGCGCCGCGCGATGCACCAATAGCAGCGACCGCACACGGCCCTTCGCTGCGATCGTGCAGCCCGGCAACACGTGCAGCCCCGGCGCAGTGGCCAGTGCCGCAATCGGTATCAGTCCAATGTCGGCCGTGCCCGCTGCCAGGCGATCGGCGCACTCGGATGGTTTCATGCGGTCAATACTGTAGCGCTCTGCCAACTCCGCATCGAGCGGCGGATGCTCAAAGTCCCACATGAGGGGCGCAGGGTTTAAAAAATCGATGGCCGCTATGCGCAGCCGCGTATCTCTCTTTTCTCTCACTGTCTCTAGACTACCAACCTCGTTTGCAGTCACTTGACCAGCCCATGACCAACCCCATGACCAACCTTGTCCGCTGGCCATCGAAAACCAGGCCAAACGAACCGGAATGCCTTGACAGCAACCGACCCGCAAGGTAACTTGAGCACTAATTACCTTTGTGCAAATCTTGGTGACCAATGGCCAGTGTACAAGCGCTCGAAATTCCGACCTTGTCCAGAGTTTGGACGGTTGATGCCGCGGAAAGCTGCCTTCCTGCAACGGTCCGCCTGAAAGCGCGAAGCCTATGACCTCAGCCTCCCAAATCGCAGCAGCGCCCGCAGAAACCGCGCTCCCCAAGGCCGGAATCGACGAAAACCGCCTTGCCTGGCTGGCGCTGGTCTTGACACCGGGGCTCGGTCCCAAGCGCATTCTGGATGCCATGCGGCAGCTGGAGGCTCCGGCGCAGGTGCTTTCCCTGCCGCTGACGGCTCTCGAAGGGCTGCGATTCCCGGCGCAGGCGGCGCAGTTCATCTTTGACGGCAAGGCACGCCGCGCAGCCGAGGAAGAGGCTCAGCGCGCAGAGTCGCTCGGAGCCGGACTGATGACATTTACTTGCCCAGAGTACCCGGAGCGGCTCAAAGAGATCTACGACCCGCCGCCGGTGCTTTGGGTGCGCGGCGACGCGCAACTGCTCAGCCGCCCGGCCATTGCCGTTGTCGGCACCCGGCACCCCTCCGCCTACGGCTCCGGCATTGCGGAGATGCTCTCCCGCGACCTGGCCGCCCGCCGGTTGCTCATCGTCAGCGGCATGGCGCGTGGCATCGACAGTTGCGCCCACAAGGGCGCGCTGGCTGCCCGTATGCCCACCGTAGCCGTCTGGGGCACGGGTGTTGACGTTGTCTATCCCAAGGAGAACAAGAAGCTGGCAGAGGAGATTCTTTCCACTGGCGGCGCAATCGTCAGCGAGCTGCCTCTGGGCACCTTCCCCGCCCCGCAGAACTTCCCCCGGCGCAACCGCATCCTCAGCGGGCTGTCGGTGGCTGTGCTGGTGGTTGAGGCCAGCGAGAACTCCGGCACCCGCGTCACCGCCCGCTGCGCTGCGGACCAGAATCGCGACCTGTTTGCCGTGCCGGGCAACGTGACCAACAAAGGCTCCTGGACACCTAACACATTGATAAAGCAGGGCGCTAAGCTGGTGGCAACCTGGGAAGACGTCTGGGAAGACCTGCCCTCGCAGGTGCG
>Ga0182012_10000573_pt1 | contig 40718 bp, 23 predicted proteins | sample 612S2SmetaG_FD_120486 | JGI IMG/M metagenome (GOLD analysis project Ga0182012, IMG submission 120486) | Permafrost microbial communities from Stordalen Mire, Sweden - 612S2S metaG | ecosystem: Environmental > Terrestrial > Soil > Wetlands > Permafrost | place: Sweden: Stordalen | collected... | reverse complement strand
GCAATTTGACGGACGGATCGGATGGTTACGGCCACGGGACGCATTGCGCGGGCATTGTGGCCGGCAATGCGGCGACGGGTGAAACGGACCCGGACACAGGGGCCTGGTACGGTCTCGGGGTCGCGTCCGGGGCGGATCTGTTCATCGAACGGATTTTTGACGCTGAGGCGAACCCGGCCAGTCCGTTTCCCAGTGACGCCACGCTGGCGCAGGACGCGGTCCGCCACGGGGCGAAAATCGGCTCGAACAGTTGGGGCGATGACGTGCAGGGCGAGTATGACCTGGACGCCGCGCAATTTGATGAATTGGTGCGCGACGCGGACCCGGACACGGCCGGGGATCAGCCGTACGTGCTGGAATTCTCCGCCGGCAACGCCGGGCCGGACACGCAAACCATGGACAGCCCGGCCTCGGGCAAAAACGTGATCGCCACCGGCGCGTCGGAGAATGTGACGGGCACGCTGGCGGAAACCTACGGTCTATATGCGGACGGCCCGGACACGATGTGCGATTTCTCCAGCCGCGGGCCGTGCGCGGACGGACGCCTCAAGCCGGACCTGGTGGCGCCCGGCAGTTGGATCGCCTCCGCCGCGTCCTCCGCGGCGCCGGACGAAGCCGCGATCGCCTGGTCCGCGATTGACAATTATTATGTCTATATGGGCGGGACGAGCATGTCCGGCCCGCACGCGGCGGGGGCGGCGGCGTGCTTCATGCAGTTTTACCAGAACACCCACACCAACGCCGTGCCGTCACCGGCGTTGGTCAAGGCGGCGCTGATCAATTCGGCGGAGGAACTGGACGAGGCGAACGGGGGTCCCGGCCCGATCCCCAACAACGACGAGGGGTGGGGGCGCATCACGCTGACCAACATCATCGTGACCGACCTCACCACCGCGCCCCGTTATTATGATTACGTGGACCAGACGGTGCTGCTGACCAACAGCCAGGTTTACACCCGCCACATTTTTGTGCAGGGCGCGGACCAACCGCTGAAGGTCACGCTGGCGTACACCGATGTGCCGGGCTTTCCGGCCGCCCTGACGGCGCTGGTCAATGATTTGGATTTGGAGGTGGTGGGTCCGAACGGCACGCTGTACCGCGGCAACCAATTTGGGGCCGGCGAATCGGTGCCCAACGCCCCCACGCCCGACACCTTGAACAACGTGGAGGGGGTGTTTCTCTCCCAGCCGACGCCGGGCGATTATCAAGTGCGGGTGCGGGCCACCAAGGTGGTGCAGGATGCGGTTTCCAACACCCCGGCGATTGACCAGGATTTCGCGCTGGTTTCGTCGGGCGACCTTGCGCGGCCGGGCAGCGGGCTCATTTTGCTGGACCGGCCCGATTACACCGCGCCGGGCGTGATGCAAATTGAGGTGCTGGATGCCGCCCGTGCCGCCGGCAACACCGTGAGCGTGCTGGTGACGAACCTGACGGAGCACAAGGGGCTGACCAGCCTGCTGCGGGCGGCGGGCAACTACGGGGTGTTCACCAACTCCGTGGCCACGGTGACCGGCCAGGCCGGGGCGGGACAGCTCCAAATTGCCAATGGTGACAGCCTGGAGGCGGACTACGTGGATGCGACCGGAACCAAACGCAGCGCGACCGCCGTGGCGGACCTGGTGCCGCCGGTGCTCAGCGCCGTGACGGTCACCACCGACCTGGGCATCCTCACGATCACCTGGCAGACCAGCGAACCCGCCGGCTCGGTGGTTCGTTACGGCACGAACAGCGCCAACCTGAATCTGGCGGTCACCAATGCCGCGCCGGTGACCAGCCATGTCGTGAAGCTGACCAAACTGATTCCCGGCAAGACTTATTATTTTGTGGTCAGTTCCACCGATGCGGCCGGCAATCCAGCCACGAACAACAACTCCGGGGCGGATTACACGTTCATCGGCCAGGCCACCCCGGTGGCGTTGCTGGTGGACGCCTATGACACCGTTGCCGAAGAGGCGAATGGCGCGACGGTGATTCCCGACAGCGCCTACACCAATGTGCTGGCGGCGGCGGGGATCAGCTTCGGATTTTGGAAGGTGAACGACCGCGGCTACCCGCAACTGTCGGATTTGCAACCGTTTCCCGTGGTCATCTGGCGGGTCACGGATGATCAGGTGAATTACGGCGTGGATGGGGATGGGCTGCCCGACCCCACCGCCACCAATAATACGCTCAACGCCCAGCAGCAATTCATGATTGAAACCTACTTGAACGGCGGCGGGTCATTCTTTATGGCGTCCATGGGCATCCTCTCGCAATTGGGGAATGTCTCGTTCCGGCAGAATGTGTTGCAGGTGGCGGGGTTTGTGCAAAATTCAGATCCGCCGGCGCCCTGCTCGGATTGCGACGAGGATTTTGGCGTGCCGGCGTTTTTTGGCGCGGCGGGCGGGGTCGCCAACGGCATGTACATGACCTTGGATTACAGCAGTTATCCCAGTTTTGATGACGGCGTGGGGGATGTTTACGGGCCGGATTTTTCGGACACCTTCACCCCTTCATCCGCCGCCACGGCGATCACGTTTGAATCCGTGGCGGGCAAGCCGTGCGGGATGAGTTATCCCAGCCTGGGAGTGAACAGTCCCGGCCGGGTGGTGTTTCTGTCGTTCCCGTTCGATGCCGTGCCCACCAACAGCGCCGCGCCGAACAACGCGGTGACCTTGGTGCGAAACGCCATCAACTTCCTGGTCCCGGGTGTCAACGGGGTCGGGGTGGTGTTTCTGGACCACACGGTCTATACCACCAACAGCGTGGTGACGGTGCAGGTGGGCGACTCGGACCTGGCGGGCACGGGTCAGACCATGGTCACGTTCACCGCCAGTTCCCGGACCAACCGCAGCACCGTGACGCTGCGGGAAACGTCGCATCCCGCCCTATTCACCGGCACGATCGAACTGGTGGCGGGCAATGCCGGCACGAACCAACTGGCCGTCAGCAATGGCGACACGATAACGGCGGTCTATTGGGACGCCTCGAACAACACCAACGTGACCGCCACGGCGACGGTGGACACCGTTCCGCCGGCGATCTCGCAGGTGGCGGCGGTCACGGATTATTCGGATGCCATCGTCACCTGGTTGACTTCCGAGCCGGCGGACTCCTCGGTGCGCTACGGCGAATCCCTGCTGCCGGACCGGTCGGCCTATGCCGGCGCGTTGGTCCTCAACCACTCGGTCACGATCAACGGGCTGTCGGCGAACCGGGTTTATTATTACGAGGTGGTCAGCCGCGACCAGGCCGGGAACACGACGGTGGATGACAACAATGGAAATCTATATACGTTCCAAACCCTGAAGGCGCCGTCGCCGCCGTGGTTCGACAACCTGGAAAGCGGCGCACCCGATTGGACGGTGGTGCCCGATCCGGTGAATGGCTCCGATATCAACTGGACGCTGGGCACGCCCGACAACCTGCTGGTGACCAGCGCCTATTCCGGGACCAACGCCTGGGGCAGCGATCTGGATGGCAACCAAGACTTTTTCATCGCCAGCAGCTATCTGTACAGTCCGGTCATTGACCTTACGGGATTCACCTCGGCGACGCTCACTTTTTGGGATGTTTATGACTTCAGCGAGGTTGACCCCACCTTTGGCATGCCGTTGGAAGACGGCGGCGTGCTGATCAGCACCAACAGCGCCACGGCCCCCGGCGACCTGCCGACCGTGGTGGATTTTGCCGGCAACATGGCGGGCACCTGGCAGCAGGAGGCCGTGGATTTGACCCCGTATGTCGGCCAGACCGTCCAGGTGGTCTTCTACTATCAGAGCGTTAATTTTGGGGATCCGATTTACGGCTGGACGCTGGATGACGTCGGCATCACCGGCGTGGCGGCGGGGGGAATGATTAACATCACCAAGAACCTCGGCCAGGGAACCTACAGTCTGGTCACCCCCACGCCGGCCGGACCGGTCGTGCTGCAAACCGGGGTGGCCCCGGCGGTGACCTTCAGCAATTTGCCCGTCGGCCAGTACAGCGTGCAATTCGGCGATGTGCCATTCTACCAAACCCCGGCCAGCCAGACCAACACGCTCGTGAACGGCGGCACCTTGAACTTCAACGGCAATTACACGTTTCTGGACGCGAACAACAACGGCATTTCCGATGCCTGGGAAATGTATTACGGCCTTTACAATCAAAGCGCCGTGGCCGGGACTAACCTCAACGCCGGGGTTGAGTACGCCGCCTTCATTGCCGGCACGAACCCGACCAACCCCGCCTCGCGGTTTGGTTTCACGGGCGAAACGGGGGAGGCCAACCGGCTCGTCCGGATGGAGTGGACGGTGGTCACCAACCGGCTGTACCAGGTCGATGCCTCCACCAACCTGGTGAACTGGTCGCCGGTCACGGACTGGCTGCAGGCCTCCAACGACCCCACGATGAATTATTCCACCACCAATGCCGGCGCGCGCACCCTCTTTTTCCGGGTGGAGGTGAAGCCTTGAGCCAGGGGCGGCCTAAACGAGCTGGGTGGGTTGTCTGTTGGGTGTGGTTCGGTTCCGTCGCCTGACGCTACGCTCGGCGACGGGGACGGCGCAGCGCGCCGGGTCCCTACCAAAGGGTGGCAGGAAAACTTGCCAGCGGGCGGTGGGAGGCTTAATTTCGGCGGTTCATGAGTTCTGATAAAGACGACCACGAACCGATTCAGCCGGAGTTGCCCATCGAGGGGCTGCCGACCCAACCGGCGGAGAGCAACGGGCAGGGCACCGCCCATGTGGAGGCGGAGGAGGTGCCGACGGAGCTGGCGCACCGGCCGTTTGATCCCCGCCAGGCAGAGAGCGGGCTGCATCGCCGGGTGGACAAGGGTTTTTTGGAGTATGCCTCGTATGTGATCCGCGACCGGGCGATTCCGAATCTGGCGGACGGGTTGAAGCCGGTGCAACGGCGGATCCTATGGGCGCTGCATGAGAAGGACGACGGCCGGTTCATCAAGGTGGCCAATGTGGTGGGCCACACCATGCAGTATCATCCGCACGGCGACGCCTCCATCGGCGACGCGCTGGTGGTGCTGACGACCAAGCGCTACCTCATCGAAGGGCAGGGGAATTTCGGCAATCTGTACACGGGCGACCCGGCGGCGGCGCCGCGGTACATCGAGTGCCGGTTGACGGCGCTGGCGCGGTCGGAGTTGTTCAATGACGAGGTCACGGACTTTGTGCCGAGCTATGACGGGCGGAACAAAGAGCCGGTGGCGCTGCCGTGCAAGCTGCCGCTGACGTTGATGCTGGGGACGGAAGGCATCGCGGTCGGGCTGGCGGCGCGGATTTTGCCGCACAATTTCGGGGAGCTGCTGGAGGCGCAGATCGCCATTCTCAAGCAGCAGCCGTTCAAGTGCCTGCCGGATTTTCCCACGGGCGGGGTGATGGACGCGCGGGATTACCAGGACGGCCGGGGGAGCGTCACCGTGCGGGCCAAGATCAAGGTCAAGGACGAGGCCACGGTCACCATCCGCGAAATTCCGCCGACGACCACGACGGATTCGCTGATGGCGTCCATCGAGGACGCCGTGCAGAAGGGCAAGCTGAAGGTGAAGTCCATCAACGACTTCACGTCGGAGGACGTGGAGATCGAGGTAAAATGCCCGGCGGGGGTGGAGGCGGAGCAGATGGTGGACGCGTTGTATGCGTTTACGGATTGCGAGGTGACCCTCAGCAGCCGGATCGTGGTGATCCAGCAGAACCGGCCGGTGGAGCTGACGGTGAGCGAGGTGCTGCGGGAGAACACGGCGCAGTTGACGGTGCTGCTCAAGCGGGAGCTGGATTTGAAGGAGCGGCAACTGCTGGACGAGCTGCATTACCGGACGCTGGAGCGCATTTTCATCGAGGAGCGGATCTACAAGCAGATCGAGAAGTGCAAGACGAACGAGGCGGTGCTGGCGGCGGTGCAGGAGGGGTTCCGGCCGTTCGCCAAGGAGCTGGTGCGGCCGCTGGCGGACGCGGACGTGGAGCGGCTGTTGCAGGTGCGCATCCGGCGCATTTCGCTGTTTGACATCAACCAGCACCGGGAGCAGATGGAGAAGACGCGCGCGGAACTGGCCGAGACGCGCAAGCATTTGAAGAATTTGACGAAATATGTGATCGGCCATCTGGAGATGCTGCTGGCGCAGTACGGGCCTTTGTATCCGCGCCTGACCACGAAGTCGGCGCGGCACGAGGAGCTGGATGTGAAGACGGTGGCGTTCAAGTCGTTCAAGGTGTCGTACGACCGCGAGAGCGGCTACGTGGGGCACAAGGCCGGCGGCGATGAATTCAAGCTGGACTGCACGAAGTTTGACAAACTGCTGCTGGTGTTCCGCGACGGGACGTACAAGCTGATCGAGCTGCCGGAGAAGATGTTTGTGGGGCCGGACCTGTTGTATTGCGGGCTGCCGGAGCGGGACCGGGTGTTCACCTGCGCCTACACGGACCGGGAGGCGAGCCACCTGAAGCGGTTCACGTTTGGCGGCCTGATCCTGAACAAGGTGTACGGGTGCATTCCGCCCAAATCGCGCATCCTCTTTCTGGCGCCGGAGACGCCCAAGATTTTGTATATCCGCTACAAGCCCGCGCCCCACCAGAAAATCAGCCAGCAAACGTGCGATCCGGCGCAGATTGATGTGAAGGGCCCGAAAACGCTGGGCCGGCAGATGACCATCAAGGACATTTCGTCGGTCACCGCCGAGCCGACGCGCGGCTGGGACGAGCAGGAGACGACGACCAAGCTGATTTTTTCGTGAGGGGGAGGGAAGGCCCGATTCAGCCGGAACGATGCATTTCAACCGCAGATGAACGCAGATGAACGCGGATAAAAACTGAGCGGAAACGATGATTCAGTCCAGACCTGACCGGGTCCCATTTGGTGTCCCGGTATTTCGGGCTTCGCCATTGCTCCTCATTTGCGTTTAGCTGCGTCCCCGGCTTTGCGGGACGGTTAAGCTCTTTTTCAACTGCATGGTTACGGTTCAGGGCGTGTGCAGCCGGAAGAAAACGGCATCACCGGACATGGGCACGGTGACCTGATAACGGCCGTTTTGCACGAGGGACTTGGTGGGAACCTGATTCCAACCGGCGCCCGAACCCAGCGCCGGGCTGGATTGCAGCACCACGTTGGTGGCGGTCAGCCCCCAAGTGAGGGTGAGATTGGTGCCGGAGGTGAAACTGTGGATCACATAATCCACGCCAACGGTGTCCGGCCCGGCGGCGTAGTCCGCCGCGACATCCGCATCCGACATCAGGCCGTTGAACATGCGGAATTCGTTGTAACGGCCGCCAAAATAAGAATCGAAGGCATACTGCGACCGGCCCAGCCAGTTGTTGGTGTCAATAATTCCCGACAGCGGAATGACGGCCGTGCCGGAGGAGGCCAGTTGGCCGTTGAGGTAAAACTTGGCAATGCCACGAACCGGGCTGTAGGTCACCGCCACAAAAGAGGTGACGTTGAGTGACAGGATGTTCGTCCAATCCAGCCGGGGGGTCTCGGCGTCGATCCCGTTGGTGCTGATCGTCCAGCGGGCAACGTCATAGCCGGGAGTATAAGTGTTGGCCTCGGTCGTCAGGAAGAAATACGTGTTGGGCGAACTGGTGGCGGGGCTGCCAAAATCAAAAATCCGTTGCCAAGGCCAACCAGCGGTGCGCAGCGTCCAGGTGACCCAGGCTTCGACGGACACCTCGCTGAGACTGGAGAGGATCCCGCTGGGAAGGCCCACATAACCGCTGGTAGATCCCTCAGACCCGGTGAGTTTCAGCTCACCCTTGCCGGTAAAAGCGGCGTTCGGAGGATAGTAAAGAGGCAAGGTGTTAAAAACCCGGCCATGGGCGCTTCCCACGGAATCATGGACAATCCAGTCATTGGCCGACTCGTTGAATCCGTAACGATGAAGGAGCGCAATGTCCTGCGGCACGCCCACCGTCACCGCCACCGTGTTGGAAAACCCCTGCCAGGCGGCCGTAACGTTGGCCGTGCCCGGCGTCAGGGTTTGCAGCCACTGATTCTGCGAGGCCACCGCGATCACGTTGGTATGGTCCGAGCTCAAAACCAAATCCGGTTGCGTGCTGATATTGACGTTGGTCACCCCGGAAAAATCCGCGAAGACGCCGGCGCGGAACAAGGCCCCCGGCCCGGTCGGTGACGGGATCACGACCCGCACGTCCTGGAGCGTTCCCGGATCGGTCAGCGGTTGGGTTGGTCCGAAGGCGTCCAGCACCGCGGCGTCCAGCGGGGACAGCGCGCCCTGATAAGTGCGGAATTCAAAGATTGCGCCTTTGAAATTGGAGGCGGCCACTTTGGTTGCGCCCGCCCCGATCAGATTGTTGGTGGTCGGGCCGATCAGGGCGGGAGTGTTGGTGAAGCCGGCAGTTTGGCCGGCGAGCAGTCCGTTGACGTAGATTTGGGCGGTTTGCGAAACGCCGTCCTGGGTCCAAATCACGTGATTGGTTCCGCCCACCGCCGGGGCCGGCAGGCTGACCAGGTTGGTCGTGGTGCCGAGATAATAAGCACCCTGGCCAAAAAGATAATAATTCATGCCGCCGGCCGCGCCGCTGAAGTTGTAAAGCTGGGCGGTGGGGCTGCTGACCGGGCCATCCGCGTACCAAAGCTCAAAACTGACGGAAGCATAATTGCTGAACAGGTTGTTGGGCAGGCGGACGCTGCTGTTGGTGCCGTCCAAGTTCAGCACGCCGTTGATGATGGCGGCGTTTCCCTGCAAGGTGCCGTTGGCGCCATTAATGGAGTCGCTCGCATCGGTGGCAAATGAATAGCGGTGGGTTAGGACGGCGGACGAGGCCGTTTGCAGCGTCCACAGCACCAACAGGGCCGACCCTAATAAATGACATTTTCCAGCCGGACGGGGAGAGGCGGTGTGCATAGTGGTTGTAGTCAATTAATTCACGAATTTGGCGTTTGTCAAGGGCGACGTTGAAAGGGGTGGGTTGTCCGTTGGGGGTGGTTCGGTTTCGTCGCCTGACGCGCTCGGCGACGGGGACGGCGCAGCGCGCCACCCCTACCTCTCCGTGGCCCTCCCCGTCCCGGAGGGGCGGGACAGAGAGGGAAAAAGCCTCGCTCAGGTACCGGCCGAGTGTTCGGCCGCCCACAGTCAGACTATGCCGCTCCTACGGAGCTTGAAAATTACCTTTTGAATTGTGGTGCTACAACTATTTCGCCCCTGACGGGGCTGGGAACGTTGCCGACGGACGTCGCACCACGCTCCTTCCGCCCGCTGATGCGCGGGCGGGCGGAATGGGATGAACTTGAGAGCACGACCAAACTGATTTTTTCGTGAGGGGGGAGGGGAGGAACCGGAGCGCGCCGTTTACGGCGCTTCAACGACCGAAGTCCTGCTGGGATCCGAACCTGGGACACCCTTTCAGACCAGGTGATCGCAGTGTGACGGACGGGGCTTGTGACTCCTGCTGCTCGCGACTTTTGCACGTTGAAGCGGCGTGAACGCCGCGCTCCGGGGGCATGCTGCCGACCCGTGCTCAATATTTCTAAAAAATCGCTTGTCAAGATTCGATTACCGGTGTAATCTTTTAAAAATTACAGCCGTAATCTGAATGGCATGAACCGGACGCCGCGCATCACCGAAGCCGAGTGGGAGATCATGAGAATCTGCTGGCGGCGGTCGCCGGTCAGCGCCCAAGAGATCATTGAGGCGCTGGCCGCGCCGGACCCCTGGCATCCCAAAACCGTCAAGACCCTCCTCAACCGCCTGGTCAAGAAGGGCGCGCTGGGGTTCCAGAAGGAGGGCCGCGCCTATCGGTACGAGCCGCTCGTTGCGGAGAAGGATTGCGTCACCGCCGAGAGCCAGTCCTTTCTGGACCGCGTCTTCGGGGGCTCGCTCAAGCCGATGTTGTCGCACTTTGTCGAAAACCGGGCGCTCACGCCCGGGGAAATCGCCGAACTCAAAAAGCTGCTCCAACCCAAGGACAAAAAATGAACGCGCCGTCCGGTCCGGACCTTGGGCTCCACTGGCTGTTCAATCATTCGCTGCAGGCGGGGGTGCTGGTGTTGCTGGTGCTGCTGGTGCAATGGGTTTTCCGCCGGCAGCTTACGCATCGCTGGCGGTTTGCGCTCTGGTGGATCGTGCTGGCGCGGCTGTTGCTGCCGTTCAGCCTGGAGAGCGCGGTGAGTTTGTTCAATGTGCTGCAACCCCGCGTCAGCCTGCCGGGAACATCGCTGACCGCGCCGGTGGCGAGTTCTGTTCCGATGCCGGATGCGGCTTCTGCTCAAAAACAATCTGTGCCTGACGTCAGCCGGCCGGCGACTGCCACCCCCGTCTATCCAACTCAAATCCAAACCACCCCTGCGATTGTCGCCCCGGCTCATTCGACAACCTTGCCGCCTGCATGGCGCTGGCGCGACGGGCTCGTGCCGGGGTTGACCGGCCTGTGGCTGGCGGGGGTGTTGGTCTTGACCGGCGTGGTGGCCGTGCAGTTCCTCCGTTTTCACCGGCGGCTGACCGCGACCACGCCCGCCGATGAATCACTCCGCGCCCTGCTGGAAGACTGCCGGCGTGAGTTCGGCACCACCCGCCCAATAGAGCTGCTGGAAACCGACGCGGTGCAAAGCCCGGCGTTGTTCGGCCTGTTCCGGTTGCGTCTGCTGCTGCCGCGCGGGTTGGGTGGAAACTTCAACCGCCGGGAGCTGCGCTACATCTTCCTGCACGAACTGGCCCATGTTCGGCGGGGCGATCTCTGGCTCAACTGGCTGGTGACGGTCCTGCAAATCCTGCACTGGTTCAATCCGCTTTTGTGGCTGGGCTTCGCCCGGCTGCGGGCCGACCGCGAACTGGCCTGCGACGAACTGGCGCTGCTGCGCGCCGGGGACACGGCGGGCACGGCGTACGGTGAAACGGTGGTGAAGCTGCTGGAGCGCCTGAGCCGGCCGGCGGCGATTCCGGGGCTGATCGGCATTCTGGAGGACAAGCAGCAGATGCGCCGTCGCATCTCGATGATTGCGAATTTCCGCCGGCCGGGCCGCTGGTCGGTGTTGGCGGTCTTGCTGGTCGCCGCGCTGGCGCTGGCGGCCTTGACGGATGCGCAAACCAGCAAGCCGGCGGAGCCAGCCGGCGCGGCCATCGCCAGCGCGACAGACACCAACGACCTGGCCCGGGTGGATTTGACCGGCCCGGTCACCGGCCCGGACGGCGCGCCGTTGCCCGTTCCGGCCCGGGTCTTCATCGTCAGCGCCGTGTCCAAGGCCAGCTACGGGAATCACTCGATTTACGACGACTGCGACCGGCATGCCCAGACGGATGCGCAGGGTAATTTCAACATTGAAGCGGTGGAACCCGGCCTGATGTTTCAAATTCTGGCCCTCGCCGAAGGGTATCGGCCCCATGTTTATGAATATGCGGACCCGGCGCGGGGAATCCCGTTGAAGCTCCAAATGCAACCCCTCGAGGCCGGTGAAACCGCGGCCAAGGGCGGACTTCGGGGCCGCGTGGTAAATGCGCAAGGCCGGCCCATTGCGGACGCCGTCGTGGATTTGCAGGGCCGGGAGCCGGACGGCGACCCCACCGTGCAGCAACGCGCGATGGTCCAGGAAACACCGGCCGTGACGGACGGGAACGGCGAGTTTTCCCTGCCCATGGTCATGCCAGCCGATGAATGGATGGATCAATTGGTTGCCCGGGTCACCGCCCAAGGGTATGCCGGTAAAACATTCAAACTCTCCCGGACAACGCCTTGGGAACTGGTCATGACGGAAGGTGCTTCGCTACACGGCCGGGTGCTGCGGGCGGGGCGGCCGCTGGCGGGGGTAACGCTCAGAATGTCGCAGTTGGGCGGGGTTTATGACGGTCATTATCAAGTCCGCACCGATGCGCGGGGGAATTTTAAATTTGCGCATCTGCCGCCGGAGGCAGATTTCCAGTTCTCCAGCCCGGTGGAGACGCTGACGCCGTTCGGGGCGGTGCCGCCCCGGCAACTTCACACCGCCAAGGAAAGGGCCGCCACGGATCTCGGCGACCTGACGGCCGGGCCGACGCATCATCTGGCCGGCCGGGTGGTTTTGTCCGACGGCCAACTGTTGTCGTCCAACACCTGGCTGATGGCCGCCTGCGACGGGGTCTTTTTGCACAAATACACCCTGGATCAGATGCGGATCACCCTCGGGCCGGACGGAGCTTTTGACGTGCCGGCGTTTCCGGTCGGAACCCTGTCGCTGTACCTGAGCGGCATTCCCTATGGTTACCATTGGTCCGGCCGGAATCTGAGCGTGGACCCAGTGAGCCGCTTCCAGCTCAACGGGCGGGTGGAGCAAGATGTCACCAATTTGGTTTTCCGGCTGGATCCAGGCGAGCTGCCGCTCGTGAACCAAGAACAACAGCCGGACTATCCCGACCTGCGGAATCTACCGTTGCGCGGGGTGGAAAACACGCCCGACCCGGCGGAACAGTGGTTTATTTCCGGCCGGGTGTTGGATGCCGTGACCCGGCAGCCCATCCCCCGCTTCCGAGTGACCGCCGGCCGGTCGGAACGGAATTTCAAGCAGCAAGCCGTGTGGGACCGGTTGTCCACGGTGGACGGCACCAACGGTGTTTACCACACCTACATCCGCAAGCACACCGGACAACCACTGCTCAAGGTTGAGGCTGAAGGTCATCTGCCAGCCTGTCTCACCAATCTGCCGGCGCGGGACGTCACGAATGCGGACTTTGCTTTGCAGCCCGGCGCCGGGGTGGCCGGCCGGGTGATCCAGCCCGACGGCCGACCGGCGGCCGGCGCGACGGTCCTGCTGTTGAACGACGATTACAACCAGGCCCAATTTTATCCACCGGGCATCCTGGCGTTTAATAACATGAGCAAGTCGTTGGTGAGCGACCCGGCGGTGGAGCAAACCACGGATGCGGCGGGCCGGTTCACCTTCAAGCCGCTGCTGGGCATGAAAACCGTGGCGGCGGCCAACACCAACGGTTTTGCGCTGGTCAGTCTGGCCACCTTGGGCACGAATCCAATCATCACCCTGGAGCCGTATGGTGCCATCACCGGCACGGTGACCCGCGCCGGCCGGCCGGCCACCAACGAGGAATTGAATTTGCGGTTTGATGATTCCGTCACCCTGGCGCGTGGGCTCAATTGCGGGCTTTTTGCTCACACTGACGCGCAAGGTCGTTACGCGTTTGATCATGTGCCGGCAGGGCATTTGTTTCTTTATGGCAATGTAAAGACCGCCAATGGCTACGGCCCGAACCCGGCCACCCAGAATCTGGAGTTAAAACCGGGACAGACGCTGGAGGTGAACCTTAATCCGGGGAACAGCCGCAGGGCCATTCTCCGACCGGACGGTTCGATTGGCGCCGAGGACGTGCCCCCGGGCCGGTAGGTGCTCCACACTTGCCTCTGGAATGATGCCGCTCCCACGGAGCTTGGAAATCATTGTATGAAATCTGGTGCTACTGCTATTTTGCCCCTGACGGGGCTGAGTCCGTTTCCCGCACCCCCTTCGATTTCGGTGTTTGGGCTAATGAGGAAAACCGACTCAACGATTTTGAAAACACACCACCAGTTTATTTCAAGGCGTCGCCGGGGGCTGGTTCTTGAAGAGGCCGGCTTCCTGGGTCAGGCGGGTGAGTTCGGCGACGGACTGGACGGCGAGTTTGCGGGTGATGCTGGTGCGGTGCAGTTTCACGGTGCGCTCATTGATGCCCAGGTCGGCGGCGATCTGCTTGTTCAACTGGCCGCTGACGACGTGGCCGAGGACCTCCAGTTCGCGCTCGCTGAGCTTGTCGAGCCGGCGGAACAACTCCTCGCGGTGGCGGCGCTGCTGGCACTCCTGGGTGTCCCGCTCGAGGGCGCGGCCGATGGCGGCGAGCAGATCCTCCTTGGGGGCGAGCTTGGTCAGGAAATCCTCCGCGCCGTGGCGCATGGCCCGGACGGTGCTGGGGATGTCGCCCTGGCCGCTCATGAAGATCACGGGCAGGGGGTTGGGCGATTTGCCCAGGGCCTCCTGCAGCTCCAGGCCGTTGATGCCGGGCATTTGCAGATCCACCACCAGGCAGCCCCGCGCGGCCGGGTTGAGCGCCGCCAAAAAGGCCGCGGCCGTGTCATAGGCGTGGACGGTGTAACCGGCCGCCCGCAATAAACGGGAGATGGAGACGAGGAAGGAGTTGTTGTCATCCACCACATAGACGGTGCCTTTTAAAACCGGGGGGGCGGGGGAGGGAGTCATAAATATTTCGGCGCGCCCGGGGCGGCGGAGACCGTGGGCGAAGGCGGGCGTTGGATGGCAAGTGGCATCATCGGTTTACGCGGATAACATGCCTCCCGGCGGCGGGAAGGCAAGCGCAGAATGAGGGGGGGACGAAGGGGGAAATTCAATATTCAAAAATGCAAACTCCAAGGAAACTTCCGCCGGCGCTCCGAGCTTTGGCGGACGGGATGGCGGACGGGACGGCGGACAGGGCGGGCGCGCTCCCAAATTTCTTAGGCGGGGGCCAAGGGCGGGGTGGCGTCAACCGGTTCGTTCAGCCGCCAGAGGGCGTAACGTTCACAGTGCGCGTGGGGTTCCTGCGGATGGAGTTCGGCCAGCCGGCGCTGGATCGCGCGCGCGCGCTCAAACCCGGTGATCAGGCCAAACTGGTTCAGTTCGGCAGGGGCAAACTTTTGCCGCGGTCAGGCTTGGTTGCTTGGATCAACTGATCGGGGTCCGGCGGAATAAACCGAAGATTTTGTGTTTTTCTGATCACGCGGACGCAGCCGGTTCGCTGATGCAGGGCGTTCCAAATTTCGAGGAGCACTCCTTCGCGGTTTTTCCGCCATTGATGATTCCAAAAACGCAATTCCTCAATGCCGTGCTCCAGCGAATAGTTCTTCCGCTGCTGGTCATGTTGAATCCGATCCGGATGGCCATGTTGAAATCCGTCGAGTTCCACCGACAATTTGGCGGTGGGGCAATAAAAAACCAGATAGTAAATTCCGAGGGGGTGCTGCCGCCGGAATTTGAATCCGGAAAAGCGACCGGCCCGCAAAGCCTGCCACAAGGCTTTTTCCTCAGCCGTTTGTTCGCGACGAAGGCGGCGGGCGTTGGGGGTGGGGTTCATTTAGGAGCGCCTCCTCTCTCCGGCCCTCTCCTCCATTGGGCCTGGAGGAGAGGGTGCCATGGGTGGGGTGGCGTTCATGGGAATCGGATGTGTCACCCCAGCAGTTCTTTGGCTTTGGCGGCGATGTCGCCTTGCTTGACGAGGGACTCGCCGACCAGGATTGCCGCCGCGCCGGCCTGTTGCACGCGGATCACATCGGCGCGGGTGTGGATGCCGCTTTCGGCCACCAGCAGGGGCGCGCCGGCCGGGGCGGATTGACGCAGTTTGGCCGCAAGCTGTTCGGTGACGGCCAAATTCACGTGGAAGGTTTTGAGGTTGCGGTTGTTCACGCCGATGAGTCGGGCTCCCAGCCCGAGCGCGCGGTCCAGTTCGGCCGCGTCGTGCACTTCGACCAACACGGCCAGTCCGGCTTCCGCCGCCAGGTTGTGGAACCGGCGCAAGCGTTCGTCGTCCAGGATCGCCACGATCAGCAGGATGGCGTCGGCGCCCCATTCCACGGCCTCCAGAATCTGGCGCTCGTCAATGATGAAGTCCTTGCGGAGCAGCGGCAGCTTCACGGCGGCGCGGATTTGCCGGAGATAATCGAGCGAGCCTTGGAAGTACTTTTCATCCGTCAGCACGGACAGGCAACTGGCGCCCGCCGCCTCGTACTCGCGGGCGATGCGGACGGGGTCGAAGTTGGGGCAGATCACCCCGGCGGAGGGCGAGGCCTTTTTCACCTCGGCAATCAACCCAAGATTGCCGATGCGGGGCTGGCGCAGGGCGGCCAGGAAATCGCGGCGCTCACCGTGCTCCAGCAGGGCGTCGCGCAAATCACCGGCGGCGAGGCGGCGCTCCGGGAGCCGGTCGACCTCCAGTTTTTTCTGCTCTACAATTTCATCGAGGATGTTCATGTGGGCTATTCCTCCCCATCCTGTACGCCCTGCATCCGCTTGAGCGGGCAGCCGGCGCGCAGCCAGCCGTTGACGTAGGGGTCCAGGTTGCCGTCCATGACGCCCTGGACGTTGCTGGTTTCCACGCCGGTGCGCAGGTCTTTGACCATGCGGTAGGGCTGGAAGACGTAGCTGCGAATCTGGTTGCCCCAGGAGACGCTGCCCTTCTCGCCGTAGAAGCGTTCCATCTCCGCCTTGGCGGCGTCCTGGCGCTGCGCGAAAATGCGGGAGAGCAGGAGGGTCATGGCCGTGGCGCGGTTCTGGTGCTGCGAGCGCTGCGCCTGGGAGGCGACCACCAGGCCGGTGGGGAGGTGGGTAATGCGCACGGCGGTCTCGACCTTGTTGACGTTCTGCCCGCCCTTGCCGCCGGAGCGGAAGGTGTCCACATGGAACTCCGTGGGCGGCAGGACGATCTCGGTGGTGTTCTCCTCCAGTTCAGCAATGGTGTCCACGCTGGCAAAGCTGGTGTGGCGGCGCTTGTTGGAATCAAAGGGGGAGATGCGCACCAGGCGGTGGACGCCGCGTTCGGCCTTGCAAAAGCCGTAGGCGTTCTCGCCCTGGATGCGCAGGGTGGCGCTCTTGATGCCCGCGCCCTCACCGGGGAGGGCGTCGGTGACCTCCACCTCCCAGCCGCGCGATTCGGCCCAGCGCTGGTACATGCGCAACAGCATGTTCGCCCAGTCGCAGGCCTCGGTCCCGCCCGCGCCGGAATTGATGGAGAGAATGCAGTTGTTTTTGTCGTGCGGCCCGTTCAGGAAGACCCGCAGCTCCATGGCGTCCAGATCGGCGAAGAATTTTTTCAGGTCGCGTTCCAGCTCCTGCTCCAGTTTCAACTGCGCGGCCTCGGGCTCGCCCTCGCCGAGCTCGACCATGACCCGGAAATCCTCCAATTGCTTTTCGTGCTGCTGGAGCGGCTCGATTTTGTTGCGCAGGGTGTTCGCCTCGTCAATGACCTTCTGCGCGGCTTCGCGGTTGTTCCAAAACGTGTCGGTCGCCATCAGCGAGTTCAACTCACCGAGGCGTTTTTGCGTATTGGGGACGTCAAAGAAACCTCCGCAGGTGCGTCAGTTTTTCGCCCGCCGTCGTGATGCCGGTTTTGATGGTATCGAACATGGGGGCCTAACATAGCGCACCCGGGCGCGGGAAGCCAGCCGGGAAAATCATTTGGGCCAGTCATAAGTTTGATCTGGTTGCGGGGCGCCGGGGTTTGGTTGTTTGCGCCGGCACCAGCGGCCGATGATTTCACCGAGCACGACCAGCAGCAGGAGCAACAGGATCCACAGCCACCAGGCGGATTTGGCGGGCAGCGGGGTGCCACCGGCAGTTCCGGCGGAACCTGACCGGGCAACCGCCGGATTGGTCGCGGAGGCGCCGGTCGGATTGTTGGTCACGAGGGTGGCCCCGCTTGGTGGCATTGGAGGGTTGGTCCGGACTTCACCGGGGGCCAGGGCGCCGGCCGGGGGAAGGGCGGTCGCGGCCGATCGTGTGTGGTCATTTCCGAAATTGGCCGGCGGCGCGGTGGCGGTTTGGTCATCACCCGCTGAAACCGGCCCGGGGGCGGCTCCCGTCGCACCACGTGCTGGAACGGTCACGTTGAGGGAACCGCCACCGCCGAAACCCAAGGCTCCGGACCCGGTGGTGGTGGTGACCGGGGTTTCTTGGGCGGAAGGGATGAAGAACACCTCATGGCTGGTTCGTCCATGGGTGTTGGCGACCAGCAGGAACTGGTTCCATTCCTCCACATGCCCGTCGGCAAACAGGACATCGCCCTTGTAATGGTGCATCGCCTTGGTCCAATACAGACGGCTTCCCGGCTCCAGTTCCTCGATGCTGGGCAGGTTATACGTTTGCTTGGTGATGTTGCGATCGCCGGCCAGGATGGTCATGGGCTGGTTGTAATCCGCCTTCACGCCGACGAAATAGCTGAGGTTGGAGTTGCGCAAACTTTCCATGCTGGCGGCGGCGGTGCGGGTGTCGGTCGGACAAACCAGTTGCGGCGGCAGCACGGATTCATTGGCGAGCACCTGGAAGAGGCGGTAGGAAAAATAGAACTGGCCGCCCAGCGCCAGGCCGTTTTGGACGTAGTCCTCCGTGCCGCCGTCACTGACGGGCACCTGCATGGGAAGCCGGCTGTTGTGATCCTGCAGGAACAGATGGAAGCCCACGCCGAGCTGGCGTTCATTGTTCAAACAGACCATCCGTTTGGCCCGTTCCTTGGCCAGGGCGAGGGCCGGCATCAGCAAGGCGGCCAAAAGGCCGATGATGGCAATGACACAGAGCAATTCCAGCAAGGTGAACCCGCCGGACCGGCTGGGAAACGATTGCGGTTTCATACACACCGAATTAAAAGCATACGTTATGCCACCACGTTTCCGACGGAGGCTTGGACGGGGAAATGGGCGGCCACAGACGTCCCCGCACCCCGATCAACCCCGCGCAGAGGGCGGTCGAACCGGGGTAAAAGAGATTATCCATGCCGGCGCGGAAAACCATGTACGGGGACAGGCGCGCCCCCGAGAGGTTGGGGCCTCCGCTTGAAAATGCGTGAAAATTTACCGCCCATGCGTGAAAATCACGCATGGGCGGTAAAATCAGCCGCCTGTTGGGCCGGTGTGGTATGGCCGGCCGTTCTGATACAGCCTTAACAACTGGGTGTTGACCATGGCAAATTGCATTTGTCCGCTTGCCTGGGCCAGGTGGATGGTTTTTTGGCAGGTTTGGACGGCCTGTGGGAAACGGCCCGCCTCCGCGTACGCCGCCGCCAGAGTGCCGATCATGGCGGGTTGGCGGAACCCGGTCAAGGCGCAGGCTTTTTTCGCACAGCGAACCGCTTCGGCCCCGTCCCGCAGACGTTCATCGGCGCAGGTGGCCAGCAGCCAGGCCAGGTTGTTGAACGCCTCCGCGGAATCCGGCTTTTCCTGCACGGCCAGGCGCAGTTGGGGGAGGGCTCGCCGGTAGTCGCCGGTTTTGAAGAGCAGCGCGACATAATCGAGGCGGGTGGCGGGGTCCGGATGCAGGGCCAGCGCCATCTGCCATTGGCGCATCGCCTCGCGGCCCCGGCCCTGTCGGGCCAGGGCGAGGGCGTATTGCCGGTGCACCTCCGGGTCAATCGGCGAGCGGGCCAGGGCCGCGAGGAAGTTGGTTTCCGCCCCGGCCCGGTCCCCCAGCAGCGACAGCGCATGACCGAGATTTAGAAGGGTCGCCGCGTCATCGGGCTTGAATTGCAAGGCGGTCTCGAAGGCGGCAATCGCCCCGCCATAGTCCTGACGTTTGGCCAGGATGGTGCCGAGCGAATTTTGCGCCCCGTAGGCGGCCGGGTTTTTGGCCACACAATCCAGCATCAGGCTCTCCTCCGAACTGAACACCCGGGCGCGTTGATTCGCCAGCAGGGCCAACCCGGTGAGCAGGACCAAGGCCGCCAGGCGGAACCATTTGGCCTCCATCTGCCCGGCCAGCCACCCCACCGCCAGCGCCACCGGGGCCAGCATTGCCACATATTGGAGATGGTCCGACACCTGGAACCACGTCTGATACTGGCCGTCAAAGAAGCCGAGCACAGGAAAGAGGGTCACCACAAAACAACCCAGACCGAACAGGAGCGGACGTCCCCAGCCGGTCCGGTCCCGCCAGGCGACCACAAAGACGGCCGCCAACAGCAGCAGCGGCAGAAAGACGAGCGGGTCGGCGACCGACACCTTCCAGACGGGATAACAGATGTTCAATCCCGCCGGCCAAACGTCCTTGGCCAGATAGAACCAGACGATCCGCCCCGCGAGGGCCAGGTGTTCCGCCAGGCTCTGGGTTGGCAGGGGCTGATCGCCCAAGGCCTGATACTTCTGGAACCCGGCGGACATCACGCCAAACAGCAGCGACAGCGCAAAAAACGGGACCAGCCGCCAGACGTCTGAGCGGGTGATGCGGCCCCGCCGCCAGAGCAGGGCGAAGAGCAACAGCGGCGGCAGCATCACCGCAGAGGTTTTGGCGAGCAAGGCCAGCACAAACGCGCCCAAGGAAAGCGCATACCAGCCAGCCCCGGAAAGCGGGCGGCCGGGTTCACGCCCCGCGGCGGCGGGCGCGGGCCGGTCCTCATACCGCAGAAAGGCCCAGAAGCTGAGGAGATAGAACGGCAGGGAAAGGGTGTTCTTGAGCTCGGCGATCCGGGCGACCGAGTTGACCGCCACGGGATGCACGGCAAAGACCGCGGCGGCCACCCACGCCCCCGGCACGCGCAGCCGGCGCAGCCCGCGCCACAGCAGGACGGCGCTCACCGCCTGCAGGACCAGGTTCAGCGCGTGGTAACCGGCCGGATGCTCCCCCCACAGCCGCCACTGCGCCGCAAAGACCAGGTTGGACAGGATGAAATCGGTCTGGAACCAGATGTTCCACACGGTATATTGGCCGTTGATGAGCGGGTTGTCCTCCGCCACCAGCCGGTGATCATCCATCAAAAACACCCCCTGCAGGAGGGGCCGGTATACGGCCAGCACGAGCGCCAACAGCGCCAGGCCCCCCAGCACCCGCCGGAGCCGGTTGTCCGGGCCGTCCCAGGCACGGCGCAGCCACGCCGGCATGAGGCCGGGATTTGGGCCGCCCGCCGGCGGTTCGCCCGATAATTGATCCAAGGAAATGGTCATCTGATCGCTGACATCCGGATTGCTGGCTGATGGACGCAGGTTAAGACCGCGGGCGGCTGACCGCCACCCGCCCCTTGGGGCAGTCGGAGGCCAGCGAACGACAACGGTGGTTTTGACCGCGGATTTGGGGGAAAAGCGGAAACGGGGAGGGGGGGTGGGGAAAGTATGAATTATAAAGTATAAATTATAAAGGGGGCACCCAGCGCAAGTTTCTGATGCGAGAAATTCTCCCCCGGGGGAGGGCTAAACGCAAAGGCGCATCCACCTACGCGCGGAGCGCTGCGGCGGACAGGAAGACGCAAAGAAAGCGGGGAATTTGACCACGGAGAGACGGAGGGATGGAGGAAAACGGCTTATTTAACCACGGAACGCAGAGAAAAGACGGGGAAGACCGGGGGTGCCGAGAAACGGGGTTCTTTTGCTAAAAACGTCCGGGATATGGCAATTTTAGACAAGCCGGCGGCCCGGCCGCTCATGCATTGTTAATTAATGAGTGAAGACCTGATTATAGGCATTGCGGGTTCCGGCGGCGATGGCGTGGTTTCCGCCGGGGAATCCTTGATCACGGCGGCCGCGCTCGAGGGGTATCATGGCATGATGACCAAGAGCTTCGGCTCGCAGATCCGCGGCGGCGAGGCCTCGTGCCGGCTGCGCCTGGCCACGCGGCCCGTCCTCAACCCCAACGGCCCGCTGGACGTGGCGGTGGCCCTCAACTGGGATGATTTCCGCCGATTCGGCGCCGAGCTGCCGGTCGAAGCCGCGACCATCGTGATCTATGAGCGCAACACCGGGGTGGCACCGGACCAGCTTCCCCTGCAGGGGGTGAAACCGGCGGTGGTGTTCAGCGTCCCCATCACTGAGATGGCCGTGCAACATGCCGGCACGGACAAGGCCAAGAACATCATCATCACCGGCCTGCTCGCCGGCTGGTTCGGCATCGGCCGGGACAGCATGTTGGCGGGCCTCCGCAAAAAGTTTGCCAAAAAAGGCACCGCCGTGGTGGAGGGCAACGTCCGCGCCTTCCAGGCCGGGCTGGATTTTGCCGCGGCCAACCCGCTGAAAGAGGACCGCCGACTGGCGGCCCCGCACGGCGGCGGCGAAACCAAGCTCCTGACCGACGGCAACGACATGTGCGCGGCGGCGGCGCTCTTCGCGGGCTGCACGTTTTTCGGCGGCTATCCGATTACGCCCTCGACGGAAATCATGCAATTTCTCGAACGCGAAATCTGGAAATACGGCGGGACCGTGTTGCAGGCGGAGGATGAAATCGCCGGCATCGGTGCCGTGGTGGGCGCGTCGTTCGCGGGCAAGAAGGCGATGACCGCCACCTCCGGCCCCGGCATGTCGCTCAAGACCGAAATGCTCGGGCTGGCCAGCCTCGCCGAATTGCCGCTGGTCTGCGTGAACGTCCAGCGCGGCGGTCCGTCCACGGGCATGCCGACCAAGGCCGAGCAATCGGATTTGTTTCAGGCGGCCTTTTCCGCGCACGGCGACTGCCTGCGGCCCATCCTGGCCCCCACCAGCGTCGGTGACATGTTCGGCGTCACGGTGGAAGCCTTCAACCTGGCCGAATATTACCAGACCCCGGTGATTGTGCTCTCCGACCAGGAAATCGCGCAACGCAAGGAAACCGTGGATCCGATTGACACGACGACATTCCAGATTCTCGAACGCCGGCGCCCCAGCGGGCCGGAACTGACGAATTACGCGCGCTTCAAGCTGACCGAATCCGGCATCAGCCCGATCAGCCATCCGGGCCTGCCGGGCGGCAACTATCTCGCCGCCGGCATCGAGCACAACGAACTGGGCCGCCCCACGGCCAGCGGCGAGATGCACGCGCGCATGAATGAAAAGCGGTTCCGCAAATTTAATCCGCTGAAGGACCGGCGGGATTTGTTCACCGTGGAAGGCGACCCGGACGCGCCCATCGGCATGGTGAGCTGGGGCAGCGTGGCCGGCGTGGCCCGGGAGGCGCTGCGGTTGGCGCAGGCCGAAGGCTTGCAAGTGAAGCTGCTGGTCCCCCGCCTGCTGTATCCCGTGGCCGAACCGGTGTATCAGGACTTCTTCGCGTCGGTCCGGCGCGGCCTGTTCATCGAACAATCCTATCAGGCCCAGCTCTACCGGATCGTGCGCATGTATGTGGATTTCCCCGCCGTGGTCAAACCGTTCGCCAAGAGCGGGTCCAATCCCATCCTGCCGTCCGAAGTGCTCGAACGGCTGCGCGAAATGGTCGTCGCCCTCCAAGGCCAAAACGGCCGGCCGGAACCCGAAGCGGTTGAAAACTGATCCCACGCAACATAAACGCATCCATCATGACTGCCCTCGAACCCCCTGTGAAACCGATGTCGTTGGCCAAGTTTCAGGCCGGCGATTTCAAGAGCGACCTCAAACCCATTTGGTGCCCCGGCTGCGGCGACTTTGGCGTGGTGACCGCCATCACGCGCGCCCTGTCGGCCATCGGGCGGCCGCCGCATGAGATCGCGTTTGTCTCCGGCATCGGCTGTTCCAGCCGCATCCCCGGTTACACCACCGCCTACGGCTTCAACACGGTGCATGGGCGCTCGCTGCCCATCGCCCAAGGCATCAAGCTGGCGAATCCGGACCTCCTCGTGCTGGTGGCCAGCGGCGACGGCGACGGCTTCTCCATCGGCGGCGGCCATGTGGCGCATGTCGTCCGGCGCAATATTGACCTGACCTACATCGTGATGGACAACCAGATCTACGGGCTGACCAAGGGCCAGCTCTCGCCCACCTCGCCCCGCGGGCGCAAAACCGTGACCTCGAGCTTCGGCAGCCTGGAAGACCCGGTGAATCCGCTGCTTTACGTCATGGGTTACGGCGCCTCCTTTGTGGCGCAGGGCACGCCGGCGGACATGGCCGGGCTGGCCAAAATCATCGAGGAAGCCATCCGCTTTCCGGGCTTCGCCTTCATCAACGTCCAGTCGCCGTGCGTGACGTACGGCCCGGAAGAACAGCAGCTCAAGGCCCACAAAACCAACATGCAGAGCCTGGAATCCTTGGGCCACGATCCGGCCGACCGGGCGCGCGCGACGGAACTGGCGCGGGCGTACGGCACCAAGCTGTACACCGGCGTATTGTATCGCAACCCCAACCCGCCGCCGACCTACGGCCAGGGCGTGACCGAACGGCAGACGGCGCTCCAGCCGCTGGCCGTGCCGCGGCACGAGATCCTCAAGCGCTTCCAGCCCACCCACTGAGCCGGCCCCACCGTGGCTCTGGCGGGCGGTGCAATCAAGTATTGGTTGCCGGCCGGCGCGGTTTTCCCCATTATTGGAGTTGCGACATGGCTGGGCGCAGGGCACGGGTTGGGATTGGGCGCGGTGCGGCTGAGTCAGGTCGCACGATTGGCTGCATGGACGGCTTGGTTGGGTATCCGTGCGCAACGAGCAAAGGGATTGGTCCATTGACGGAGCCCGGTCAACACTCCGCGGCAAAGAAGGAACCAATATGAAAAGCGCTGCAAAAAGACAATTGTCCCCGGAACAACAGGCGGAACTGCTCCGCATGTTGAAAGACCGGTTTGCGAAAAACCTGAACCGCCATAAAGGTCTGGATTGGGCCAAAGTGCAGGCCCGACTGGCAGCCAATCCCGAAAAACTGTGGTCGCTCAATGAAATGGAGCGCACCGGCGGCGAACCCGATGTGGTGGGTCACGATAAAGCAACGGGCGCCTGCCTCTTTTTTGATTGTTCAGCGCAAAGTCCCGCCGGTCGCACCAGCCTGTGCTACGACCGTGAAGCCCTGGATTCCCGCAAAAAACATAAACCGAAAGACAGCGTCGTGGATATGGCCGCTGCCATGGGAATTGAGCTTTTGACGGAAGAACAATATTACGAACTGCAAAAGCTGGGGGAGTTTGACACCAAGCGGTCGAGCTGGCTGAAAGCACCGGCGGACATCAGAAAGCTGGGTGGCGCCCTTTTTGGCGATCGTCGCTTCGGACGGGTGTTCATTTATCACAACGGCGCGGAGTCTTACTATGGCGGCCGGGGATTCCGTGGCTCGCTCAGGGTCTAAATGTCCGGCGCTCGGGCCTGCCCCCAGGGTGCGCCCGTCACGGGCGCAGCCATGTTCGCCCTCCAAAAGCCATTGGAAAGTCACCCCGCCCCACCCCCGGCCGCAATTTCCCGTCGCAATCTCTTTGACATCCGCCGGGTTTGCCGTGATACTATTAAAACCAATATTGAACATTAGTGGAGGTTTGCCTCTCTCATAGTGGTTCACAACAGCGGGTTTCCGCCGGCCGGGGCGTGGTTTTGCCCGGCGGGGCGGAAACAAATCGCAACGCGCGCCCACCGGCGGCGTCAACCGACAGCAACAAATATAATATGATGATTAATTCCGAAGCGGCCGACCGCAAGCGTTCCCCCCGGGTGGAGGAATGGCGCCAACTGGTGGTTCAGTTTGAAAAGCCGTCGCTGGGCCGCGCGGGGTGGCAGTTGGCGAGCACGCTGGGGGCATATGCCCTGACGTGGGGTTTGATGTACTTGAGCCTGGCGCATTTCTGGTGGCTGACGCTGCCGCTGGCGGTGGTGGCCGGCGCGCTGCTGGTGCGGGTGTTCATCATTTTTCATGATTGCGGCCACGGGTCGTTCTTCAAGTCCTCCCGGGCCAACGCCGTGACCGGTTTTCTGACGGGGATGCTGACGTTCACGCCATTTCATCACTGGCGCTGGGAACATGCCATCCACCACGCGAGTTCGGGGAACCTGGACAAGCGCGGTACGGGCGACATCTGGACGATGACGGTGGAGGAGTATCTGCAGTCGTCCCGTGCCAAGCGGTTTTCCTACCGGCTGTCCCGGAATCCGGTGGTGCTGTTTTTGCTGGCGCCGCTGTATCTGTTTGTGGTGCATCAGCGGTTTCCGAAGGCGGAGGCCAGCCTGCGGGAACGGCGGTCGGTTTATTGGATGAACTTGGCGATTCTGGCGATGGCGGCCGGGCTGGCCGCGATTTTTGGCTGGAAGGCGTATGTGCTGATCCAATTGACGGTGACGATGGTGGCGGGCGGGCTGGGGGTCTGGATGTTTTATGTGCAGCATCAATTTGAGGATGTGTATTGGGAACGCGGCGCGGACTGGGATTATTTTTCCGCCGCGATCGAGGGCAGCTCGTTCTACAAACTGCCGAAGGTGCTGCAGTGGTTTTCCGGGAACATCGGGTTTCATCACATCCATCATCTGAGCGCGCGGATCCCCAATTACCACCTGGAACGGTGCCACCGCTCGCATCCGCTGTTTCAATCGGTCAAACCGATCACGCTGCCGGGCAGCCTGAAATGCGCGGCGTACCGGCTGTGGGACGAGAAGAACAAGCGCTTGGTGGGGTATCGCTATCTGAAAACCTACGTGAAACAGGCGCGCCTGGCCGGCCGGCCGGGCGCCTGACAGCGGGGGGCGGTGGGGACAAGGAGGTGCCGTCGAAGGCACTTTGTCGCGGGCCGTCCGCGTCACGCTGGCTTGCTACTGGCCGGTCGTCAGCACAATTTCCCCCAGCGCCACCGGCGCCGCGTCGTTGCCGGTTCCCGCCCTCACCTCGAATTGCATCCCCCCTTGCGCGACGGGTGGGCTGCCGTAATCGTGAGCCGTCGCCGGCCCCAGCGCGGACCCCGGATTGCCGTGCGCCACATCAACAAGCAACCGGTATTTCCCCGGCAACACTTCCGGGAAGGTGAACGAACCGTCGGCGCCCACGGTGAAGTCGTAAGTCCATGAGGTGCGGCTCCAGGCCCGGCCGGCGTCGGAGTCCTCGAATTCCAGTTTCCATTGCTCGGCGGCGTTGCCGGTCAAACCTTTCGGCAGGTCGTAGGAATCGTAAACACTGATCAGCATGGCCAACGTCACCTGGTTGGGCCAGCTCCAGATGGCCACGCCCGGCGGGGCCACCAGCTTGCCCGACACCCGGTGGCCCACCCCGCCCACCTGAACTTGCGCGGTTTCCCCGGGAGTCACCTCCACGGCATCGGACAGAACGGGGGCGGTGCCGGTGTCGCTGTCCCCGTCCTCCAGCACCACACGGCCGTCGCCGGGCGGGACGTGTTCCAGCGTGAACTTACCGGCGGCGTCCGAACGGGTGGACTGGCCTTCGGGGTTGAATCCCAACATTTGCCAACTGGTCAGGTGGCCGTTCGGCTCCCATCGTAAGGTCCGGTCCGCCCACCGGGCGTTGCGGGTGCGGACGACGCCCTCGATGCGACCCCAGGGCTGCAGGCGGATTTCCAGTGGTTGCGTATAATCAAAACACCGCGCCTGGCCCAGCCCGGCGGCCCCGGCGGCCACCACGGTGTGCGCGCCCGGTTTGGGATCAAATGCGAACGCCCCCTGCGCGTCCGTCCGTAGGCGAAAGGCGGTCCCTTCCGAGCGCAGGACATTGCCAAACGCGCGCGGCTCGAAGTTGGTGCCGTTGAGCCTCACCCCCACTTGAGCCGTGCAGAGGGCCACCTCCACGCCCGCCGCCGGCCGGCCGTCGGGCAGCAGCACGGTGCCGCGGATGGCCGTGGCGGGATTGTGGCGGACCAACTGAAAATTCCGGACGGCCGTGATGCCGTTGGTCGTTGGCAGCTCAGCTTCCAAAATGTCATAACCGTCCGCTTCGATGCGCATGTAAGGGGTTTGTTCCTCCTCGATCGCCGCTTGGTAAGCGCCGTTGACGCCTGGGTGGACGCTCAGATCCCACAGGGGCACCTGATCCGACGGATTCCACGGCTGGGCGTGTCCCAAGACGTATCTGAAACTCGTCACGGGCGCCCCGCTTTCCGCATCTGTCACCGTCCCCGCCACGGTGGCGGTGGGATGCAGCACGATGAGGTGTTCCTCCCCGTCCGCCACCAACTTGTTTGCCCGGGAATAACGGAAGTCGGAGTGGCCGAATTGCAACTCGAACTCACCGGCGGGCGGGGTCAGCCATTGCACCCGGCCGTCCGCATCCGTCGCCTGTGACAGGTACTGGCCCATGGTTGACACGCCTCCCCACCAGCGAAATAGGAATGGATGCACGCCGGTCACACCCTGGCCGGATTCATCCACCAACCTGATCTTCAAGGGCCGCACCGGGCTGAGGCGGAAGAGCAGCGGGCCGGGGGCGTTGCTGGGATCAATCTCCTGTTGATCAGCGGCAAACCCATCAGCCTGCACGGTCACATAGGGCGGCGTGGCCAGCGTGGCCAGGGCGAACTGGCCCACCTCATCGGTCTCATCCTGCGCATAGGGACTCGAACCAAAGCCACCCCAAACTTTGGCGCCCGCCACCGGATGCCCCAGTTGATCCACCACCACGCCGGTGAGCGCCCCGGTCTTTTGAAACGGCTGCGGGGCGGGGTTGCCGGCCGGCGCGGCAGGGGCGGGCGCCGGCTGGATCGTCGCACCCGGGATGGCCGTCACGGGTGAAGCAGCGTTGAGGACGAACGCCGGCGCGGCGTAGTTCTGCGCCAAGCGGACTCCGGCCATTCCGGCCAAAAAAACCAGCGCCAGGGAACCGGCCACCAGTCCCACCTCCAGCTTGACCCGGGCCGCCTGCCAGGCGCGGAGGGTGAGCCGGGCTAACTCCGGCAACCCCGCCGTCGCCGTGGTGGAGGCGGCGGCCAGTGAGAACTTCACCACGGCCCCGGCCAGGGCGGCGGAGGCGGTTTGCACGGTATTCTCAACCAACAGGGCCGCCAGCCCCATCCCGGTGATCTTCACCCCGCGCCGGTTCAAGAAAGTGCGCAACCGTTCCAGCGCCCGGCTGACGCGCTTTTTGGCCGCCTCCTCGCTGATGCCCAACCGTTCCCCCACCGTCCGCAAGGGCATTTTTTCATAGAAGCGCAACAGAACGGCCGACCGGTCGGCCTCGGAGAGCGCCGCAACGGCTTGATCCAGATGCGGGGCCAGTTGTTGCCAGAGCTGTTCGGAGGCGTCGGGAGAAGAGGCGTCGGTGATCATGGTGCAGGCGGTGGATTCGCGGAGTTTGCGCCGCAATTCGGTGCGCCGGGCGTGGGCGGCCACATGGCCGGTGGCGCGGAAGAGCCAGCCATTCAGCGGGGTGCCGGGGCGGAGGTCCGGCGCCTTGCGGGCCAGCAGCACAAACACGGACTGGACCACATCCTCCGCCAAATGCGGATCGCCCACCTGGCGGAGCGCCACCGAGTAAACCCAATTGAGGTGGAGGCCCAACAGTTCGGCAAACGCCGTTTCCGAACGGTCCCGGGCGTAAGCCGCCAGCAGTTGTCTGTCGTCCATGCCGAGCAGTGTCATTTACCAATAGATGCCCGCCCATCAGAAAAAGGGACAAGGTGGAAGGGAAAAAGTCGGCGGATGCGGCGGAGACACACGATTTACACCACCACACCCGCCAGACGCCCAGTTCTCATCGGGCAAGGTCAACTTAACCCACTTTCCCGCCCAGACAAGCGTTTTGGAAAAAATATTTCTTTCCCGCCGGCAGACGCATCCCCGCTCACTGCGCTTTGCGCACCGTCTCCATGAGCTCGTCAAGCTGGGCGTTGTTCGGATCCAGATGCAGGGTGGTTTTGACGATCAGAAACGCGTCATCGGGCCGGTGGATCGCCAGGAGCAAGTCGGTGTAGCGGAAGACGGTTTCCGGTGAGTACGGACAGAGCGCGTAAGCCTGCGAGAACGCCAGGTCGGCGGCTTTTTGCATCCGGACTTTTTCATTCATGTCCGTCGCCTGGGCGGCCCGCCAGGCGTACACCCCGGCCTGCGCGCTCCGCAGCTTGGAAAAACATTTCTGCGCCTCGCGGTTTTTGGCGAAGCCCGCATCGCCCTTGAACCCCGCCAGGTTTTTATCCAGATAGACCCGGTCCGCAAAATCGCAAAGTTCCTTGGTGCGGGTCTGTTGGCTCAACCAGTCCCCGATTAGCTCGCCGGTGAACTTGCGCCAGTGCTCCTGGTCCTGGCGGACGTCCGTTTCACTCAATTCGTCCAGCGGTTTGGCATGCAACTGCAGGATCAAGCCGTGCGGCGACAAATACGGATACATCCATTCAATCGGATAGCTTTCCTCCACAAAAAATTCATGGCCGGGGTTCTTGTCGAAAATCATCCGCGCCAGCAGGCCGTTGATCGTCATCACCGCCACCAGCCCGCTGACCTTCGCCTGGCCGTTGACGAGCTGGAAGCCCTCCCCCGGCTTGAGCCCGCCGTTTTGCAGGCGCGTCTGCGCGTCCGTCACGTAGAGTTGAAAGGCCTGTTGCGCGTCTTGCGGGGTGGGCAGGTAGATTTTCGGGTCGTACAACTCATGGATGCTTTCCAGATACGACTCGTCCACCAGTTGGTTCTGGGTCAAAATGAAGAAGCGGTTTTCCGGCGCGGCCGATTCGCCCAGGGCGGAGATGATGAACCGGCCGGGATCGGTGCCCCCAAAATAAATGCTGTCCCGCGGGATGGACCCCATGACCTCCCGGCCGAACCGGTGCAGCCACTGGTTGTCCCAGTTGTGAAACTGCTCGTAGGTGCCGACCATCTCGGATATCGGCGGCCAGATGACCGTGCGCAGCGCCGGGGAGATTTTGGCGTCCTCCGCCCCGTCCGCATAACGGCCGCTGGCCTTCTCGATCCGCCCGGCCAGGTTGGTGGCCGTTTCCCAGTCGTCCGCCTTCACCGCGTCAAAAAACCGCCAGACAATGGCCGGCACGGGGTTGGTGAGCGCCTGGGCATAGTCCCGGACCTGGTTTTCCTTGGCGGTGGCATACCGCGCCAGGTCCAGATCCACCGCCCCGGCCCGCAGCGCCAACCACAGGCCGGCCACCAGCAGCCACCCCGTCACCATCATTGGTTTTGGCATGACTTAATTATGCCGGTTTTGTCGCCCCCAAGCGATAAAAAACGGCCGGCCGCCGGGCAACCGAAGCTCATAGCGCGATGGAGAGGCCGGGTGGCGCCAGCAGGGAGGGCGTGTCCTCCCGGTTTAAAAGCGGTGTCGTGCCACCGCACTCCCAAGGCAGCAACATTCGGCAGGGTGGGACGGTAGAAACTCTCCAATCAACACTGGGCAACGGATGTTCCTGTGCCCGAGACGGGCACTCTCCGGGGCAACCGGCCAAATCCGGCGGAGCAGGTAAATTTTGACCGCGCGGGGGGAAGAAACTATACTGTCAAACATGAATAATACGTATGTCCGGCTTTGGTGCTGCGTGGCAACCCTGACCGTGGCCGCCTGGCTGCGGCCAGCCGGGGCGGCGGAGGAGACGAACCGTTACCGCGGCCCGATCTGGTCGTTGTTGGACACCAAGGCCGAGATGGCGGCCGCCGCCGGGATCACGGCGGAGAAATATCCGGATTGCGATGACGCCACGGTGGATTGCCGTTCCGAGCGGGTTTACCTGTCCGACGGCACGGGTGAGGCCCAGGACGAAACGTTTGTCAAAGTGCTCACCGAGAAAGGCAAGCGCAACAACCGCACGGTGGCGCAGAGTTTTCAACTGCCCTACAACACCGTGACCGTGCCTCTTTTGGAGGTCATTCATCCGGACGGCACGGTGCTGCCGGTGGACGTGGCGGCCAATTCCAAGGAGACGATTGATGAAAGCCAGATGTCCGAGAACATTTACGATCCCAACAGCAAGGTCCTGCAGGTGAACATCCCCCAACTGGAGATCGACGACGTGGTTCACGCCGTCATCCGCACCACCACGGAGCGCTCGATCATTCCCGGCCAATATGCGGAGGACAACACGTTCGAGAGCGAGTCCTACCTCCGGCACACCTCGTATGAAGTGCGGGCCCCGGCGGACCGGCCGCTGCTGCGCATCGCCCTGCGCGACCCGGTGACCAACACCGTCACCGCCACCATCACCACCAATGCGGATCAGACAATCATTTATGATTGGGAGGTCAACAACGTGCCGCGCATGTTCGACGAGCCCAACATGCCATCGCACGACATGACCTTGCAACGCGTGATGGTCAGCACGTCGCCGGACTGGCAGTTCGTGTCCAAGTGGTACTGGGACCTGAGCCAGTCGCATCTGGCGGCCACCACGCCCGCGATGCAGCAGAAGGTCGCAGAATTGACGGCGGGGGCCACCAACGACTTCAACAAGGTGCAGGACCTGTTCTTCTTTGTTTCCAAAACCATCCGGTACATGGGCCGGACGCCGGAGACGGACCGGCCGGGGTTTGAACCGCACGATGTCCACCTGACCTTCGACAAGGAATACGGCGTGTGCCGGGACAAGGCGGCGCTGCTGGTCTCGATGTTGCGGCTGGCCGGGCTGCGCGCGTATCCGGTGCTGATCAACGTGGGCACGAAGCGGGATCCGGAGGTGCCGGACCCGTTTTTCAACCATGCCATTGTCAGCGTGGAACTCACCAACGGCACCTACACCCTGATGGACCCGACGGATGAACACACGCGCGAGCTGCTGCCGGCCCAGGATTGCAACCAGAGTTACCTGGTCTGCCGGCCGGAGGGTGAGCGGCTGCAAACCAGCCCCATCATCCCGGCCTCGCAAAACATGATGCATGTCTCCACCACCGGCACGCTGGATAACGCCGGCACGCTGACGGCCAAAACCGAACTATTGTTCGAGGGCGTCAACGACAATGAATACCGCAGCGCGTTTGCGCGCATGAAGCCCGACGACCGCCGCCGGTTTTTTGAACGGAACCTGCAGCGCGTCATGCCCGGCGCCCGGGTGACCGCGCTCACCCTCCTGCCCGAGGACATGCTGGACATCTCCACGCCGGTGCGGGCGACGGTGGAGTTCACCGTGGACGGCATGACCGCGTCCGGCAACGGCAAGGCGATTGTGAGCCTGCCCTGGGTGGGCAAGACCTTCGGGATCGTGAATTTCATCCTGGACGGCACCGGTTTGGAAAAGCGCAAATACACCCTGGAAACCTCGGTGGCCTGCGGCCTGGAGGAACACATCGCCCTCAAGCTGGGCGACAGTTTCACCGGGGTGGTTTCCCTGCCGTCCACTACACCGGTGGACGACGAACGTTTGAACTACCACCGCTTGGTGGCGTTCCAGGACCAGGCCCTCGTCGCGGCGCGGGAGTTGACGCTCAAAGGCGTCGAGTTTACGCCGCCCCAATATTTGCGGCTCAAGCAGACGCTGGAACTGATGCAGTACGACGACCGCAAAGCTCCGGTGCTGGCGGTGACCGGCCAGCTCTCGCAACCAGCGGCGGCCAGCCCCGACCAGCCGGCGGCGGCGGTGGAGTCCAATGCGCGGATTTTGGAGAGCCACAAGGAGCTGACCGTCCAGGACGCGCACGCCGCGGTCTATCGGGTGAAATATGCCAAGCAAATTCTGAGCTACAACGGCAAGGTGCGAGAGGCGGAGATCAAGGTGCCCTTCAATCCGGCCATGGCGGACGCCCGGCTGATCCGCGGCGTGGTCATTTCCCCGACCGGCCAGCGCCAGGAAGTTTCCACCAACGAAATCAGCGTGATGGACGAGGCGTGGAACGCGTCGGCCAAGCGGTACACCGGCGGCAAGATCTTGGTGGCCAACCTGCCGGGTGTGGACATCGGTTCGCGCATCGAGGTGGAATTTGAAATCACCAGCCATGACCAGCCATTCGTGGCCGGCTATGAGGGGTTTGAACTGCCGGATGCCATGGACAAAAAGACGTTTGTGCTGACCGCGCCCGCCGGGGTGGAGGTTCACGCCCACATGAGCGATACGATGGGCTTTACGAAGGCGGAACAACCGGGCGCCGGAGGCGGCCGGCAAATCACCTGGCAGATGGAAAATGCCCGCGCCCTGCCGGCAGAAGCCCAACTGCCGCCGGAATGGACCTATGCGGCGGGCGTCGACTATTTCATCGGCGACGCGGGGGCGTATTACCAGAATTTGAACACCCTGCTGCTGGACCGGTCCGGCAAAAGCGCCAAGGCGGCGGACCAGGCCCGGTTGCTCGCCGCGAAATCCAAGCTTGCCATCTCCGTGGAAACCGTCACCGCCATCCGCGATTTCGTGGCCAAAACCATCCGCGGCGCCGGCCCGGTGTTCACCCAACTGCCGTTGGCGGAACTCTCGGACGCGGACACGACGCTGGCGGATGGTTACGGCCACGCGGCGGACCGGGCGATCCTGCTGCACGCCATGCTCACGGCCGCCGGGTTCCACCCGGAGTTTGTGCTGGCCTCCGGCCTGCCGCCCATTGCGGGCATCACCAACGTCACGGCGGAATTGCCGCTGCCGCAAGAGTTTTCCGCCGTGCTGGTCCGGGTGGCGGTGGACGGCCAGACCTATTATTTGAATGACACGGATGAATACGCCCACCTGGGGGCGGCGGCCTATGACGACCGGCTGGCCCTCGAACCGGCGACCCGGACCTTTTTCATCGTGAAGGCGGCGCCGGACTGCCAGGACAGGACGGACACGGTCTATGGCATGTCATTGGCGGACGATGGCCAAACCCGGGTGCAGATCACCCGGTCGTACTACGGCAATGATTTCGGCGAGAAACACCGGTTCTTTGCCGAACTGCCGCCGGAGGAGCGGAACCGTTATTTCCAGGAAGCCGTCTCCGGCGTGGCCCAGGGGGCGCGGGCGGTCGGGGATTTGACCACGGATTTTGACCATTATCCCGGCGTGGAAAAGTTCACGGTGGAGATCAACCACTACTGCGTGGTGGACGGCAAAAACATGTACTTCAACCTGCCCTTTGTGCCGTCACTGATGCCGCCCGCCGCGGACCACCGCGCCCTGCCCCTGCTGATTGATGGCACGCTGGACAACACCGTGCGCACGGAAATCGCGCTGGCCCCGCAATTCCAGCACCTGGTCATCACGCCCGCCCCGGGCCAACTCACCATGCCCGACGGCAGCGAAAGCGCCCTGATCACGGAGACCAACACCGCCGGCAAATCCATCATCAGCTATGAATTCAAAACCACGCCCTCCATCGTCAGCCCCGGCAACTACCCCGCGATGCTCAAGCTGGAATCCACGCTGAGCAAGAAATCCTCCCGGGTGTTTCTGTTGGAGCAATAAGGAATGCCGGCAACCCTCCGCTGCGCTCCGGGATGCGAATCACTGGAACCGCCGCCGGGCGCGAAGCGTCTTGGAGTGCGCCAGCCCTCTGGCGCTTTCGGGGGGGGAGGTCCCCACAATCACCGCTCACCAATCCGCATCCACCTCAAAGTTATCCATCTCCGAAATCAGGTCCGTCTTGAAGCGATAAATCGCCTTGACCATGGCGGGCGAGGCCGTCCGTTCAAACCACGCCGCCGAACACCACGGATATTGGCAGGCCTGCGGCACCAACCCGTGTTTCACCGCATTTTGATGCACGTAATTCAGGCGCGCCAGATAAGACCTTTGCTGCGTCAGACGGGTGTCCCAGAAAATATGCCAAACCTGCCGCCCTGGTTGGCCCTCCAATTTATTAACCCAACCGGCGGTTTTCACATGCAACACGCCCAGCATCCCGCTCAAACTGGTGGCATCGGCGGCATCAGCGGGCGAGTGCGCGATGAAATGATAGTGATTCGAGAAAACCGCCCAAGCCTCCAGTTGCCAGCCGAATTGTGCCGCGACGGTCAATAAACCGCGCTGCAAAACCCGCAATCGTTTTGCACCGCGAAAATGGTGCGCCTTCTGATACGTCGCTGCGGTGACGAAATACGTGCCGCGTTGTGAAAGCTGATGAGTCGGGGCATGCGGCCAAGCTGTTTTTGGTCCCGGCATGGTCTCAAATTTGCCTGTGGCAATGACGGAAGTAAAACCGGTTTTTACATTGCCACTGTTTGTTCGTTGGACTGCGGAAAGCGGCGGAGGGCCGCCGCACTCCAAGACGCTTCGCGAATCACTTTGTCCGCCAACGCGAGCGTCCGGGAGTGCGCCAGTCCTCCGGCGCTTTTATCACAGGTCGACCCGCCCCGCTCACTATCACTTCGTCACATTATTCGTCCCCGCCGGCTTCTTGAAGGCGGAGCGCAACAGCCAGTGGCGCTTCAGGCCCTGGATCAAATCATCCGTGTCGCCAATTGTCTTGGAGATGCCCGGGAGCATGTTGGGTGTCGCCTTCACCTGGGCGTTCAGGTTGCTGGTGATGTCGGCGACATGATCCAGGGTCTCGCCGAGGCTCAGCACCAGTGCGTTCAAATTGGTGTCGGTGTCCACCAGCAGCCGATTCAAGTTGGTGCCGGTGTTGGCGAGCACCGCGTTGACATTGGTCAGCACGCCCGTCAACTGGACGGTGCCGTTCGTGCCCAGCGCCCAGAGGCCCATGCCGCCCGGTTCGCGCAGCAGGGCGGTCAGATCCACCACATTCGTCATGGCGGGGCGCACATCCACGACGGTGGCGTTCAGGTTGGAGGTGAGGTTGGCGGTGTTGTTGAGGATGCGGTTCAGTTGGTTGGTCAGCGCGAAGAAATTGGGCAGGGCCGCCTGCACCTGCGCCACCACCTGGGCCAGTTGCTCGCCCACGCCCACCGGTTCATCCGGCACCAGCCAGGCGGAATCCTTTTCCAGGGTGAAATTCACATAGCGGTGCCGGCGTTCATGCCAGGAGCCGACGATGGCCTTGCGGTTGAGCGTGTTGTTATAGACACAGATGGTGTTGGACGGCGGCGGCAGGGCGGCGATGGGCGTCAGCTTGATGGCGTCCACAATGGTGTACAGCCCGGCGATCTGCGGCAAATTGGTGCCGTCCAGAACGGTATAAGCATGGTAGACAACATTGGAATCGGCGTCGAATACATCCTGGGCGAGCTGCCAGTGGCCGGGTTCGGCGGCGATGAGCGTGGCCATTTCCGCAGCGGTTTTGTCGAAGACGGGCTGGGTCACGCATAAGGCGTAGCTGTGGTTGGTGCCCCGGGTGATCTCCAACTGCCGCTGGTTGAGAAAGCCGGAGGAGTTGACGATGATCCGCGAACCCTGCCGGGTGATGTAGCGGAAATACGGTTCGCGGATTTCAAACTCCAGCAGCACGTTGTGCGCGTCGTCCGGCGGCATGGCGTGGACCATCGTAATGTTGCCGACCGGAAACCCCATCATCACGATGGGGTCGCCCACGTTCAGACCCGCCGAGCTTTTGACATAGGTGTGGAACTTGGCCTTGATGACAAACCAGCCCCGGGTTTCTGCCGTGCGGTAGAGGTAATAGCCAAACCCAAACAGCAGCAGCGCCGTGGCCAGAAACACAAACCAGCCCACCAGGCGTTCCATGTGGCTGAGCCGGGTCCGTAATTGCGGGGTTAAATCTTGCATATCATTTCCTTTGGTTAAAGCGGGTTTGCCGGCGGGGCGGCCAGCAGTTCCTTGAGCACCGGATCATCGGTCCCGGCCAGTTCCGCCCAGGAACCCAGCGGGAGGAATTGCTTGTCCCGCAGCAGGGCATACCGGCGGTCCGGATGCTGCCACGGCGACAATTCTTCCGTGGTCACCACCACGGTCACGGGCCGGCCACCCAACGCTTTGTGGCCGCGCCCGAGCTGGTCCAGAAAATCCGGCCACCACTGCCGGTGCCGGGGGCTGAGGCCGCCCAGCGGATGGTCGCACAACAACACCTCCGGTTGCAGCACCAGTGCCCGCGCCAGCGCGGCGCGCCGGAGCCAGTCGCGGCTCACGTTGGCCGGGGCGGCCTCCGCGAACGGGGTTAATTCGAGCAATTCGAGCAGGTCGCGGATTTCGTGCTCCGCTTCCGGCGCGGTCAGGTTGCGCTGGTACCGCAGCGGCAGGGCGATGTTTTCGCCCAAGGTCATGTGGCCGAACAGTCGGTCATTGGCAAACACCAAGCCCACCCGCAGCCGTTCGGCCGGCTCGGCCTCGCCGAATGCCCGCGTGTCCAGGCCCAGCAGCCGGCAAGTCCCCGCCAGCGGCGGCAGCAATCCGGCGGCCGTCAGCAGCAGGTCGCTCTTCCCCGTCTGTTGCCGGCCGGCCACCACCCAGAATTCACCCAAGCCCACGCGCCAGTTTATGTGCTCCGCCACCGGCAACGTGACGTCCCGCAGGGCGCAGACCGTCGCGTCCTGCATTTCGATGACCGCGGGTTTGGTTTGCGGGTTCATGAAAGGAAATACAACCCGATGAAGACCGCATCCACCAGCACGCACAGGCCCACACCCTGGGTCACCGCCCGCACCGCCACCCGGGAGACGTCCTCCAGCCGCAACGGCTGCGCCAGCCCGTGATAACACGTCACCACGGCGATGCAGAAGCCAAAGATAAGTGTCTTCAAGGCCAGAAAAACAAAGTCCTGCCAGCTCAGGGCTCCGGCCAATTGCTGCACATAATCGCCGGGCGTCAGCCCCACCCCCTGCAAAAAGGCGCACAGATAACCGCTGGCCAGCGCCCCCAGTATCAAATAGACCGTCAGGGAAAACACCCCGGCCATCATTCCGATCACCCGCGGCACAATCAGGTAATGCACGGGGTCAATGCCCAGCGCCTCCAGCGCCTCCACCTCGCCCAGCGCCCGGGCGGTGCCCAGTTCGATCACATGCGCCGCCCCCACCCGCGCCAGCAGCAGCATGGCCGTCAGCAACGGCCCCAGTTCCCGCACCACCACAATCACCATCGTCGAACTGAAATAATTGATCGCGCCCACCTTCGCCAAGGCGGAAACGGTCTGCCCCACGACCAAGAACCCCAGGCCCAGCGCCACCAAAACAAACATGGGCAGCAGCGCGGTCCCGGACCGATGAATTTCCCGCCGGATGAGCGGGTGAACCACCTTCGCCGCCGCCCGGTATTTGCGCAGCAGCACGCCCAACGTGATGAGCGAAAAGGCGCCGACGCCCTGGAGGGTCAGCAAAAAGAGAAACAACTTCCGCCCCAAAAAATCCGTGTAGGATCTGGGCAGCGGAGCATTGCGGAGCAGGTCGGAGTCCGCAAACTCAAGGGCTTTGGCCAGGTTTTTCTGCACTGACGCCTATGTTAAACCCGGTCGTCCAACGCTCAAAGGGATTTCACACCTTCCAGATCATGTCCGCCACGGTCTTCCCCGCCGGGATGAACGGGATGACGTGGGTGGAGTAGGGCGTGATGACGTCGAGCACGTAAGGCTCGTCCGCGTCCAGCATCCGCTGCATGGCGGCGCGGAGGTCTTTCTTGAACATCACCCGTTCGCACTTCACGTTGAAGGAATTGCAGACGCGGACGTAGTCCGGATAAGTTTGCGCGCGTTCGTCCGGGTTGCCCAGGTAGGTGTGGCCGCGGTTGCCGGCGTAAAATTTGTCCTCCCACTGCACCACCATGCCCAGGTGCTGGTTGTTGAGGATGATGGCCTTGGCCGCGATCTTCTCAATGTGCGCCGTGGCCAGTTCCTGGATGTTCATGAGAAACGAGCCGTCGCCGTCAATGTCCACCACCTGCTTGTCCGGCAGCGCGACCTTCACGCCCAGGGCGGCGGGATAGCCGTAGCCCATCGAGCCCAGCCCGCCGCTGGTGATGAACTGGCGGGGATATTTGTACTTGTACCACTGTCCCGCCCACATCTGATGCTGGCCGACGCCGGTGGTGATGTAAGCCTCGCCCTTGGTCAGCTCGTACAGGGTCTCAACGACCATCTGCTGGAGAATGACCTGCTCTTCGTGGCCCTGCATGTGATCCACCATGTGGTCGCTGTTGGCAATCTCGGGCGTGACGCGATACGCGAACGGGGCTTTCTGCTTCCATTCCTCAATCTGCGCCAGCCAGGCGGTGTGCTTTTTGTTGAGCGGCCGCTGGGCGAGCATCTGGTTCAGACGCGTCAGGGCGTCCTTGACGTCGCCGATCACCGGCAGATGCGCCTTGCAGTTTTTGTTCAGCTCGGAGGCGTCAATGTCCAGGTGCACGATCGTGCCTTCCTTGCAAAATTCCTCGAACTTGCCGGTCACCCGGTCGTCAAAGCGAACCCCGAAGGCCAACAGCAAATCCGCCCCGTCCTTGAGCTTCACCTGCGGGTCAGTGAAACTTTTGCGCAACGCGTATTCGCCGTTGACCGCCCAGTTGGCAAACGCCGCGCCGTGCATGCCCAGCCAGCGCAACGAGAGCGGATGCGTTTCGGGAAAACCGCCGATGCCCATGAGCGTGGTCGTCACCGGGATGTTGGCCGCCTCGGCAAATTTCTTCAACTCCGCCGCCGCCTCGCTGGAGATGATGCCGCCGCCCACATACAGCACCGGCCGCTCCGCTTTTTCAATCAGCCCGATGATCTCATTCAACGCTACTTCGTCGGCCTTCAAATCCGGCTGGTGATAACCGCGCAGGCCCAGCTTGATCTGCGCCAGCGTGGGCCAGACGGGCTGGGTCTTCTGCTGTTGCAGATTCTTGGGAAAATCAATCACCACCGGGCCGGGCCGGCCCGATTGGGCCAGATAAAACGCCTCTTTGACAATGCGCGGAATGTCGTTGATGTCCGTGATCAAATAGGAGTGCTTCACGATCGGCAGCGTGACGCCGATGATGTCCGTCTCCTGAAACGCGCCGCGCCCGATCATGGCCTGGGTGACCTGGCCGGTGATGGCGATCAGCGGGCAGGAATCCATGTAGGCGTCCGCGATGGCCGTGACCAGATTGGTGGCGCCGGGGCCGCTGGTGCCCATGCACACGCCGGCTTTGCCGGTGGCGCGCGCATAGCCTTCCGCCGCAAAACTCCCGCCCTGCTCATGGCGCGGGAGGATCGTGCGTATTTTCGATTTGGTGAGCGACTGGTGGATTTCCATGCTCGCGCCGCCGGGATAGGCAAAAATGACTTCGCATCCCTCGCGTTCCAGCGCTTCCACAAAGATGTCGCGTCCAAACATCACCGGACCGACTTCCGCCCGTTTGGGGAGGGCGGGGATTTTCTTTTTTGCAGCCGCAGTTGCCGTTGTCTTGCTCATGGATTTCTTTGGTTGTGGCCGGCCATCATGCGCGGGTCAAACAAAAAACCCACGACTTGGCCAGCCGTGGGTTGTTGTTAAATCATCCGGTCAACAAGCCGCAACGGCGTCGTTTGCTACTACCACGACGACCCGCAGAACGGTTTGTGACCTGCTTTTCAACATTGGCAACACATTATAAATCTCCGGCGAGAAAGTCAAGCCCGGTTTTTTAAAAACCGGCGGGCGCTAGGACGTACCCTTTCATTTTGGTAAACACCAGGCAGTGGGATATTTGGCAAAGATGAGGGCCTGGAGGCGCTCCGGGCCGCCGTTGCGGTGGTGGAACTGTTTTTGGAACTTGCCGGTGGTGGCCCGGCG
>Ga0182012_10000572_pt1 | contig 40728 bp, 36 predicted proteins | sample 612S2SmetaG_FD_120486 | JGI IMG/M metagenome (GOLD analysis project Ga0182012, IMG submission 120486) | Permafrost microbial communities from Stordalen Mire, Sweden - 612S2S metaG | ecosystem: Environmental > Terrestrial > Soil > Wetlands > Permafrost | place: Sweden: Stordalen | collected... | reverse complement strand
CGACATCGCCCACCCCCTTGTTTTGCATAATCCGGGAACCGCTCACCCCGGAAACGGTCGCAACCTTCACCGAAGCGGGCCGGAACAACCTGCTCACCGCCGAGGAGGTCGAACTGTTCGCCGAAAAAGCCGCTTAGCGAGCCGGAGAATTCTGGCCGAAGCCCCTTTTTACGCGTCGTGCTCCAATGTCGTGTTCCAATATGGAGAACCATGAGCGACACCCAGCCGTTTACCCTGCTTTGTCTCGCCAGCTACGAAAAAGGCCATGCCTTCCTCCTGGAAGCCAAGCGCCAGGGCGCGCGCGTTCTCCTGCTGACTTCTCTCAGTTTGAAGGAAAAGGCCCACTGGCCAGCCGGAGCCATCGACGAAACCTTCTACATGCCCGATGTTGATAGCGTCTGGAATCGCGAGGACACCCTCAAATCCGTCGCGCATCTGGCCCGCGAAACCCGCATCGACCGCATCGTGGCGCTCGATGAATTCGATCAGGAAATCGCCGCGACTCTCCGCGCTCACCTATGCCTGCCGGGTCTCGACGAAACCACCGCCCGCCGTTTTCGCGACAAGCTCTACATGCGCCGCACTGCGCAACTCGCCGGAATTCGTGTGCCGGAATTCGTCGGCCTCCTGCACAATCCAACCATCCATTCCTTCACCCAGCGTGTGCCTCCGCCATGGGTTCTCAAACCGCGCCTCATGGCCGGCGCCATCGGCATTAAGAAAATTGCAACCGCCGAGGAACTTTGGTCCGTCTTGCATTCCATGGGGGATCAGCAATCGTTTTTTCTGCTGGAAGAGTACGTCGCCGGCAACGTGTGTCACGTGGATTCCATCGTCTGGGATGGCGAGATCGTCTTCCGCATTGCCAGCGCCTATGGTCGCCCGCCCCTCGACGTTTCGCACGGCGGAGGCATCTTCACAACTTCCATCCTGCCGCGCGCTTCAGACCTGGAGCAGGAGTTGCTCGAGGAAAATCAGGGCGTCCTTACCGCCATGCATCACAAGCGCGGCGTCAGCCACACCGAGTTCATCGTCAGCCGCGAAACCGGCGAGATCTATTTCCTGGAATCGGCGGCCCGCGTCGGCGGAGCCCATATCGCGGATCTCGTCGAAGCTGCCAGCGGCCTCAACCTGTGGGCGGAGTGGGCGCGCGTCGAGACAGCCACCGATGAACTGCCCTACCGCATTCCGCCCACGAAGAACCTCTATGCGGCGCTCATCGTCTCTTTGGCCCGGCAGGAGCATCCCGATCTTTCCTCGTATGGCGATCCGGAAGTCGTTTGGAGAATGGACGAAAAGCATCACGTGGGCATGATCCTGGCCTCACCCGATCACGACCGCATCGCCGCACTGCGGGACGACTACATCAAGCGCGTGGCTTACGACTTCGGCGCGGTCCTGCCGCCCGCCGAGCGTCCCACTCATTAAGGTGCCCGATCCTTCGATCCTCGTAGCCATCCCCTCCATCCGCGGCGGACCCCTGCTCTACGCCTGCCTGGAATCGCTGGCGCGACAAACCTGGCGCAACTTCGAGATCGTCGTCATTGACAACACCGGAACCAGTGCGCTTGAAATCCCGCCCGCCATCCGCGTCCTGCGCAGTCCCGTAAATCTCGGCTTCGGAGCCGCCGTCAACCTTGCCTGGAAAACATCCCGGTCCGCATTCCTGGCCACTCTCAACGACGATGCCGAAGCCTCGCCCGATTGGCTCTCCGCCCTTATGGCTGAAATGGGGTTCGCGCCCGATGTCGGCATGTGCGCATCCCAGGTCCGCCGGTTCGGAACGCACCTGCTCGATTCCGCCGGAATGCTCATCGCGCTCGACGGGTCCAGCAAGCAGCGCGGCCAGGGCCAGCCCGCCGAAAACTTCGCCCGCGCGGAGGATGTCCTGCTCCCCAGCGCGTCCGCCGCACTCTACCGCCGCGAGATGTTGGAAGATATAGGTCTGTTCGATGAAGACTTCTTTCTCTACTGCGAAGATACGGACCTCGGGCTCCGCGCCAGACGCAATGGATGGACCTGCCGCTACGCACCCCAGGCCGTCGTCCATCATCATTACTCCCAGTCGTCCGGGCCGGCGTCTCCTTTGAAGGCTTGGTACGTGGAACGAAATCGTCTCTGGGTGGCTGCCAAGAACTTTCCCACGCGACTCGTGATCTTCGCCCCGTTCCACGCCAAGATTCGCTATCTTTGGCACGCATGGTACTTGTTGCAGGGGCAGGGGAGCGCGGCCCGCATGCCGCAAGGCACCGGCTTTTGGGAATTAATCGGAATTGTTTGGCGAGCCCACTGGTCTATCATTACCCACTGCGGAGCCCTTCTGCGTAAGCGCCGCGCCATCCGGAAGGCCGCGCTGCTCACCGATCGCCAGTTCATCCGCCTCTTGAAACAGAGCTCCATTTCCGCGCGGGAGATCGCCCGCCTGTGAACGGTTCGCGTTCGCTCCTGGTCATCGTGCCGGCCCTCAACGAAGCGGGTGCCATCGCCGGCGTCGTGGAGTCCATCCATCGCGAACTCCCGCATGTTCCCGTGTTGGTGATTGACGATTGTTCCACCGATGCCACGGTGGAGCTGGCCAAAAAAGCTGGTGCGGACGTCGTCAGCCTCCCGCGCCACCTGGGCCTCGGCGGCTGCGTCCAGACCGGGTACAAGCTTGCCTATGAACTCGGCTTCGATTACGTCGTCCGCGTCGATGGCGACGGCCAGCATGACGCGCGCGACATCCCCCGGATTTATGCGCGCCTCGTCGAATCCGGCGCGCACATGGTGATCGGCTCCCGCTTTGTGGAGCAGAACGGCCAGCGCACCACCCCCATGCGCGGCATCGGCATCGCTTTGTTCCGCTTGTTGCTGCGCGTCGTCCTCGGCAAACCCGTGCACGATCCTACGTCCGGATTCGTCGGCGTCAACCGCACCGCGTTACAGGTCTTCAGCCGTACCTTCCCCTTGGAATACCCCGAAATTGAGGCCCTGGTCGTGCTCCAGCGCCGCCGCTTCCGCTTCGAGGAAGTCCCCTGCCGCATGCATCCCCGCCGCACCGGCCGCTCCACCATCACCGGCTTCCGTTCCATCTACTACCTCATCCATGTGCTCCTTGGTATCGTGGTCAACGTGCTGAAGTATGATGCTCGTAGCAACCGCCCGCCGGAGAACGTTTGAATGTCCCGCCTGCTCTTATTCACCAGCGCGATCAGCATATTACTCTTCCTCGTGGTCCTCTTCTCGGTTCGCCGTTCGCAAATTCGCGCCGAATATTCCGTCGGCTGGCTCATCGCCTCCGTAGCTCTATTCGCGCTCTCCCGTTCCTCTTGGCTGCTCGACCGGTCCGCGCGCTTCCTCCATATCGATCAGCCGCCCGTGGTCCTGCTGCTGGGTCTCTTCTTTGTATTCCTGCTCTTGTTCTTCTGGGCCAGCATTCTGATCTCGCGGCTCCGTGACGATACCGTCGCTCTCGTGCAGCGCATCGCGATCCTCGAATATCACATCAATCATTCCATTCAATATGGCCCGCGCAGCAAAGAGACCTAAGCCAGCGCCTCCACCTCCGGCCGTTGCCCGCCCTCTTTCCATTTGGCTGATCGGCGCTATCTTGTTTGCGGCCGCCCTGGCCCTCACGTTCATCGTCTATGCGCCTTCCCTGAACGGCGATTTTGTTTTTGACGATCGCACGCTTCCCATGATGCGCCCCAACGCGGCCAAATTGAGCCTCCGTCACGGCTGGCTCGGCGCGCGTCCTCTGCTCATGTTCACGTACTGGCTGAATTACAAGTCATCCGGTTTAGACCCCGCGCCCTATCACGCCGTCAACCTGGTCCTCCACGCCGCTTGCGCCGTCCTCGTTTTCTTCATCGCCCGACGCATCCTGCAGTGGGCCGGCATCGGAGCAAGAGAACGTTTTGGCGCTGCCCTGTTTGGCGCGGGCTTGTTTCTCCTGCATCCCGTCCAAACGGAAGCCGTCAGTTACATCGCCAGCCGTTCGGAAGATTTGAGCGTCTTCTGTTTTCTGGCCGCTCTTACACTATTCTTCTATCGCCGCAGCATCGCCATCGGCGTCCCCACCGCGCTGGGAATTCTGGTCCTCTACCTCTGCGCCATGACGTCTAAGGAGCACACCGCCATGTTGCCCGCGGTCTTGCTGCTCACGGATTACTTCTGGAATCCCGGCTTTTCCCTGAAAGGAATCTGGCGGAACTGGAAACTCTATGTCCCCATCGCCTTCGGTGCGGTTGCGGGCGCGCTTCTTTTCCGTTCCTACCTCACCCAAGGTTCGAATGCGGGGTTCGGGCTGCGGGACTTCACCTGGACCCAGTATCTGTTCACCCAGTTTCGTGCCCTGTGCGTCTACCTGCGCCTGTTCCTTCTTCCCTTTGGACAATCCGTGGATTACGACTTCCCGCTCAGTCACAATCTCCTTCAATACGGAGCGGTTTTCTACGGCATCTTCTTACTCGCCCTCTTTGTCTGCGCCATATATTTCCGCAAACGGTACCCCGTCGCTTGCTACGGCTTCTTCGTCGCCCTGCTTCTCTTCGCTCCCACCAGTTCCGTCATGCCGATCAAGGACACGCTCGCCGAGCGCCGCATGTACCTGCCGTTTATTGGTCTCGTGCTCATCGTCTGTGACGTCGTCACCCGTATCCGCGTCAATCGGAATTACCTCGCGGCGGCGGAAGCGGCAATCTGCATCGTTCTCGCCGTGCTCGCATTCCAGCGCAACGGTGTCTGGGTGAGCATGGAATCCCTCTGGCACGACGCGTACCGCAAGAATCCTGAAAATGCCCGCGCCCTGATGGGCCTTGGTGACGGCTACGCGGCCGAGGGGAAGTGCGCTGACGCGATTCCCTATTTTCAAAAGGCCGTCCAACTCGACCCGGAATATCGCAATGTCTTCAATCTAGCGGGCGCTTACGACTGCTCCGGCCAAGCCACCGAAGCGCTCATCGGGTATCGGAACGCGCTGAAGATCAAACCCTCCGCCGATGCCTGGGTGCATATCGCTCTACTGCAGATGAAGAGCGGACAGTACGACGACGCGTACCGCTCTCTCGATACCGCCCAATCGATCCAGCCGGGGGACAAGGACATTTATAACTATCGCGGTATCCTCGATCTGGCCGAATCCCGCTTCGACCACGCCCAGAACCAGTTTCAATCCGTCCTGACCAACAACCCCGGCGATGCCATGGCCGCGCGCGGCGTGAGCCTCGCGCAAAACCACGTGCGCCAATTCTGATGCCGCTGCGTATCGGAGTCAACGCCCTCTATCTGCTTCCCGGTAAGGTCGGCGGTACCGAAATCTATCTCCGCAGCGTCCTCGCCGCTCTGGCTTCCCTCGATTCCACCCATACTTTCTTCGTCTATCGCAACAAAGAAACCGGAGAGGATCTAACTCCCGCCGCCACGAACTTCAAGGATCGTCCGTTGTCCGTTTCCGGCGAAAATCGCCCCGCGCGAATTCTCTACGAACAACTGCTTCTTCCCAACCATCTGCGGAAAGACAATGTCGATATTCTCTTCAATGCCGGCTTCACCGCGCCGCTTCTGTGGCCTGGACGTATGGTCACCGTCTTCCATGACTTGCAGTACCGGCGTCACCCGGAGTACTTCCGCTGGTTCGACCTGCCATTCTGGCGGACCTTGCTGCCCGCGTCCGCGGCTCGCTCGCGAATCGTCGTTGTTCCGTCCGAAGCGGTCAAAGCCGATATCGCCGAATTCCTTCCATCCGCGCTCGCCCGCACGGAAGTCATCCCGCATGGCGTCGAAGCGGCTTTTTCTGAACTGGCCGTCACGCGGCAACCCCAGCGCTTCATCCTCGCCGTCTCCACTCTGCACCCGCATAAGAACCTCACCACCCTTCTCCGCGCTTTCGCAGTTTTCACAGACCGGGATCCAGGCTGCCGTCTGGTGATTGCCGGGTTAAGAGGCTTCGAATCCGCGCGCATCGAAGCTCTCCGGAAAGAGCTCAGCCTGGAACATGCCGTCGAAATCAAAGGATGGATTCCACGCGGCGACCTCCACGAGCTCTTCCGCACCGCCGCCGCCTTCGTATACCCGTCACTGTTTGAAGGCTTCGGGATTCCCGTGCTGGAGGCCATGGCCGCGGGCATTCCCGTGGCCTGCTCCCGCATCCCCGCGCTGCTGGAAGTGGCTGGCGATGCAGTTCGATTCTTCGACCCGGAGAGCGTGGAAGACATCGCCGCCGCGCTGCACGAAATCACCACGGACAAAGCCCTTCAAGACCGGCTCCGCGCCGCCGGCCTCTCGCGCGCAATGGACTTTTCCTGGGAGAAATCCGCCCGGCGTTTGCTCCGGGTGATCGAAGCTGCCAGCCAATAAGCGCAACTGTTGATCAGCCCGCCACGCGTTCAAAGAACGCCCACGACTCTCTCGCGACCGCGTCCCAGCGATAATGTTCCTCCGCATAAGCCCTCCCGATGGAGCCGAGTTCCTTGCGTAATGACTCGGAAGTGAGCAGCTTCAGCAACGCCTCGCGAAGCTCCCCCGCCGATCTCGGATCCACCAGCAGCGCGCTTCCGGCCGCTACCTCGGGCATGCTCGAAACGTTGGAAGTCACCGAAGGTACCCCGCACGCCATCGCCTGCGCCAGCGGAAATCCAAATCCCTCGTAGAGTGAAGGATAAGCGTGCGCCGCCGCGCCCGCCGTTAGTGCCGCCAACTCGTCCTCGCCCACATAGCCCAAATAGCGCACGCCCCGCGGCTTGCTTTCGAGGCGCGCCAGCGTCGCCTCGGACTTCCATCCCCCAGGGCCCGCAATCACCAGATCGAAAGCCTCCCGAACATCCGCCGGAAGCGCCAGCCAGGCGTCCAGCAGGCCGTCGATATTCTTGCGCGGCTCCACGGTACCCACGTTCAGAACATATGGCTTCGTCACTCGCAGCGGCCGAACCGCGAAATAGGTTTCCGGAACGCCGTGATAGATCACCTGAATCCGCTCCGGGTTCAATCCCAGGAGCCGCACTGCGTCGTCCTTCGCGCTATTCGAAACCGCGATCAATCCGTCCGCCCGCCTCCACACTTGTTCGGCCATCTGCCGCGCCGCGTTCACGTTGGCCGCCGTATGGAATTCCGGCATCAACCAGCACGTAAGGTCGTGGATGTGAGAAGTCAAAATCCGCGTGCGCGGAGCGAGGCGCAGTTGCGGCGACCCATGCAGCACATCCGCTGCCGGGACCAGCGCCTGCGCCAGCGGATGCATCGCCGGCAGATTCATCGCCGCCACCAGAAACAGGCGCCAGTTGGGAATTCCGGATTCCACGCCGCGATCGTGATCCAGAGAATCCGGCGCGTGCGCAAACGGATAGTAATCCATCTCGTGCGCGCCCCTCGCGGCCGCCAGCGCGCGGCTCCAGTAATAGAGGTGGTTCTTCACGCCCGCGCTGCGCAGCAGAGTGGGAGTCAGATCCAGAGTGAGGCGCATTCGTTTCAGACAAGTCTCCCATGTATAGTTTTGTTGATGACCCGTGTTCGTTCTCTTCTGCCAATTGCCCTGCTCCTTGCCGCCGCTCCTTTCCTCCTGGGCGCTCACAAGGAGGATACGCGGACTGTCTATCTCGGCACTTACACCAAGAAAGGCAGCCAAGGTATCTATACCGTGCGGTTTAACGAGAAGACCGGCGCTCTCACCCAGTTGCAGCTCGCCGCCGAGTCGGCTGACCCGTCGTTCCTCGCGCTGCACCCGTCTGGTCCGTACCTCTATGCCGTGAACGAAGGAACCGCCCAGGTGAGCGCGTTTTCAGTGGATTCCGCTGCAGGAAAGCTCACCCTGTTGAACCAGAAGCCCACTGGTGGAAATGGTCCATGCCATCTCGCTCTCGACTCCACGGGCCGCATGCTCGCGGTCGCAAACTACGACGGCGGAAGCCTGGCCACGTTTCCCGTGGGACTCGACGGCCGCCTGGGCGATCGAAAAACCTTTATCCAGTTCCCCGGCGCGAAACCCCACGGCCACTCCACCACCTTTACGGCCGACAACCAACTCCTGCTGGTCGACGACCTGGGCGGCGACGCGACCCATGTCTACAAAATCACGCCGGACACCGCCGAGATCACCGAAGCATCCGTAGCCGCTGCCAACCCGGGCGCCGGTCCCCGCCATCTGGCGATCGGGCCAGGAAAAGCCGGCTCGAAATTCGTCTACGTTTTGAATGAACTCAACTCCACCATTTCGCGCTACTCCTTCGCCGCCGCGCTCGAAAAACTGGACACCGTTTCCACCCTGCCCCCATCGTTCCACGGCAAGAACTCAGGCGCGGAGATCGAGTTCGGTTCCAAAGACCGGTACCTATATGCCTCCAACCGGGGACACGACAGCATCGCGGTTTTCGAAGTCGCACCCGGCGGCGTCATTCGCCTGGTCCAGGACACCGCCGCCGGCGGCCACACCCCCCGCAGCTTCGCCATCGATCCCTCCGGCAAATGGCTGCTCGCCGCGAATCAGGATTCCGACAATATCGTTGTCTTTCATATCGACCCGAAGACGGGATGGCTGAAGCAGGCCGGAGTCGAGATCAAGCTCAGTTCGCCGGTGTGCGTCCTCTTCGCCCACTAGCCGCCTCAAAGTACCGCGGTACTCAAACCCCAACCACCCGGAGATTTGCCAAGATCTGTAATTTTGGCCCGAATCGAGTTCAATCGCCAGTATACTTTTGGAAGAACTGTTTCTGTAAAACAAGGAGTAGAAGTGAAAACCAGCCGGCTTTTTTTGATCTCGATTCTTACCCTGGCCCCCGCATTTGCCCAGAAAAACCCCGCCTTTATGGCCATTGGCGATAGCCTCACTGAAGGCGATCAATCCTATATCGCCAGCACCGAAACCCAACCGCACGTGTGGGTGAATCTGGTGGCCACGCAAATGGCCGTCGGCTTCCAGCAGCCCCTCATTACCGCCAACGGGACGGCCCTGGCCGGCAGCACTTCCGGGCGCTCGCGGATCAACCCGAATGCCGTGCCGGACGATATTGGCGTTTCCGGCGCCAACACCGAAACGCTGATCAGCGAAGTCGCCGCGTCCGGGGGCACAAAAGAAGTCGACCTGGTTTTGCCGCCCACCTACGGAAGCAGCCAGTTGCAGATTGTCCAGGCCGCCAAGCCCAAGGTTCTCTTCTGCTGGATCGGCAACAACGACATCATCGGCTATGTCTTGAACTTCTCCCATTTGAACAACCCGACCATCACGTCCTTGCCCACCTTCACCAGCGAGTATCAATCGCTGATGACGTCGCTCAAAGCCACGGGAGCCAAGGTCGTTGTAGGGAATATTCCGGACCTCACCAAGGTCGGTTTCCTGTTCGATAACAACGATTTGATCAAGTACACGGGCACAAACTACAACCTTGCGCCCGGCTACTACACCACGTTCCCCACCATGGCCCTTCTCAAGCTCGGCGTCTACAACGCCAGCTATCTGCAGAATCCGGCATATGTGCTCTCGCCTGCGCAGATCACCAACATCCAGGCGCAGGTGGTTCTTTACAATCAGGTCATCGCCAGCGCTGCGGCCGCCGAGGGTTTTGGCCTCGCCGATATCTACACCGAAGTGAATAACATCATCGCCAATCCCCTCACCATTGAAGGATTTACGATCTCTACCCACTACAACGGCGGTGCGTTCAGCCTCGACGGTATTCATCCCTCCGATTCCGGCTACGCCCTGTTTGCGAACACCTTCATCAACTCCTATAACGCCGCCTACAACGAAACTGTCCCTGTCATTCCAACGGCGAACCTGGTGGACATCCTGAACGGCGATCCTTATATCGATTGGAACGGCAACGGCATCGTTCCGGGACGCCCCGGCAACGGTCTGCTGGAAACCTTTGGCCCGCTCATTGGAGTTTCCGGTGACACCACGGACAAGCCGCCAAAGAACTCGGCCTCCGCCCCTGCCTCTCTCAACGCCGCCGCTCACTCGGTCAGCGCCGCTCAGTTCATGCATGAATACCGCACCCTCACCGGCGGGAACCCCAACGCTACGTTCACCACCGCCGACGTGGAGCAGGTCTTCAAGAACATCTTCAACCTCAAAGACTAAGGACGCGTTCCCGCTACCTCTCTCTGCTCCTCCCGAAATCGAATATAATCTCTATTTGTTTTCGGGAGGACTCATGAACGCATCTCAAAGATATTCCTTAACGCTGGCCCTTACCGCGGCTTCGGTCTGGGCTCAATCCCCGCCACTCATCGGCATCGGCGATAGCCTTGGTGAAGGAGTTCAATCGGCCAACGCCTTTGAAGAGAGCCAGCCCAATACTTACCTGAACCGCGTCGCTCAACAAATGGGCGTGCCCTTTGCGCAACCGCTGCTCAGCACCTCCATAACCGCCTCCATCTTTACCGATTCCGGCCGTGCGCGCATCAGCCCTGCCACCGATCCCGCTGACCTTGCGGTCTCCGGCGCGGCCACTGAAAACGTTCTGGCCGACACCGCGTCGCCCGGAACTCCCTCCACCGAAGCCGACCTGGTGTTGGCGCCCTACTACGGTCTGAGCCAGATTCAGATCGTCGAGCAGATCAAGCCAGCCATGGTCCTCGCCTGGGTGGGAAATGACGATCTCATCAGCGAGATTCTCAGCTATGACACGCTCGGAAGCCAGAGCGGCGTGACGCCTCTCGCGACATTCACTTCCGAATACCAGGAATTAGTCTCGCGCCTGAAGGCCACGGGAGCCAAAGTCGTCATGTCCAACGTTCCGGACCTCACGAAGATGGCTTACCTAATCGATAACGACGACCTGACTCGCTACACCGGCACGAACTACAACCTGCCCAGCGGCACAGTGACATCGCTACCCACGATGCTCCTGTTGGAGCTCGGAGTTCTAGACGGCAGTGTCCTGCAGAATCCCAATTACGTGCTCACCCCCTCGCAATTGACCGCCATGCAGCAGCAGATCCAGCAATACAACCAGGTGATCACCGAGACCGCCCATGCAGCCGGATTCCCCGTCGTCAACGCGTACGCCGTGCTCGACAACTTCATTTCGAATCCCATCACCATCGAAGGCATCACGCTCACCACGCACTACAACGGCGGGGCGTTCAGTCTCGACGGAGTGCATCCTTCCGATACCGGACACGCCATCTTCGCGAATGCTTTTATCGCCGCCGCCAACAAAGCCTACGGATTGTCCATTCCAGCTATTTCCAGCAGCCAGATCGTCCAGATCTTCAATGCCGACCCGTTCATCGATTTCGGCGGGAATGGCGTTGTGGCCGGCCGTCCTTTCACCGGTTTGCTGGAGACCCTGGGACCGTTCCTCGGAATCTCCGGCGGGAAGAGTGGGCCCACAAGTAAGCCCACCGCCGCCGGATTCATGCAGCAATATTATCTGGCCAAAGGCGAGAACCCGAACCGCCCGTTCACCAGGCAGGATGTCATCAACGCGGTGAAGGACGCCTTGGGCGTGCGCTACTGATTCACGCCGCTGGCCAGAAATCCTCCGTCCACGGGCAGCACCACGCCGTTCACGTAGGTGATCTCGTCGGACGCCAGGAAAACAGCCGCGGCCGCAATCTCCGCCGCCGTTCCGAACCTTCCCATCGGCGTGCGTGCCCGGAATTCCTGGCCGCGCGCCGTCCCATCGAGCAACGCGGCGTTGAGTTCTGTGCGCACCACCCCCGGCGCGATGGCATTCACGCAGATCCCGTGTTTCGCCCACTCGATCGCCAGTGACTTGGTAAGTGACGCGATGGCCGCTTTGCTGGCCGAGTACGCCGCTACTTCGAAAAGCGCGACGAACGAAGAAAGCGAAGCGATGTTGATAATCCTCCCGTAGCGCCGCTCAATCATCTGTTCGCCGAACACCTGGCAGCAGCGGAGAGCGCCCGTCACGTTGGTGTCGAAGATGTTGTTCCACTCTTCATCGCCCACCTTCAGGGTAGGCGTTCGCTTGGTCGCCCCCGCGCAGTTCACCAGAATGTCCACCTGCCCAAACTCACTCACCGCCGCATCCTGCAATGCCGCAATCGACACCCGGCTGGCCACATCCACCGGCCGCCGCAGTGATTTGCGGCCCAGCGCTTCAATCTCGCCGGCCACATCCATCACCCGTTCCACGCGGCGTCCGGTGGCTGCCACATTCGCTCCCGCGCGCGCCAGAGCGAGAGCAATCTCGCGGCCAATGCCTGAAGTCGCCCCCACCACCACCGCGCTGCGCCCAGCCAGGTCAAACATCAGGCATTTACCTCCACTAGAATTTTGCGGAACCCGCCGGGCTTCGCGCTCCATGACGCAAACGCCTCGCCGGCCTGCTCGAACGGAAACACGTGCGAGATGGCTTCCTCCACCGGAAAACGGCCCTGCCGCAGCATCTCTACGGTCGCGGCAAAATCCTCCGGCTGTGCGTTCCGCGACCCGATGATATCCAGTTCCTTCTGCACGAACCAGCGCGTTTCGTAGCTCACCGGCTCTTTGGCGTAGCCGATGTACACCACCCGCCCCGTCCAGGCGACTTCCTCAACCGCCGCGCGAAACGTGGCCGGCATCCCGATGGCTTCGATGATCACGTCCGGGCCCTGACCGGCGGTCAGTTCGGCCAGCCGTTCGTGCAGCACTTCTTCGCCGGAGTGAATCGTATGTGCGGCGCCTGCCTCGCGGGCCAGTTCCAGCTTGGCGTGTTCCACGTCCACGCCGATCACGCGCGCTCCACGAAACGCCGCGCCCGCTACCGCGCCCAGCCCCACGCCGCCGCAGCCAAATATGGCCACCGTATCGGACGCGGTCACGCGGCCGCGGCTTACCGCATGGAACCCTACCGTCAGGGGCTCCACAACGCCCAGGCTGCGAAGCGGCATCCCGCCCGCGAAAATCAGCCGCGAATAAGGCACGGCGATCAGCTCCGTCATCGCCCCGTCGCGCTGCACTCCCAGCGTTTCGTTGAACTGGCACGCGTTGGGGCGGCCGCGCAGGCATGACGAACACTTCCCGCAGTTCTTATACGGCGAGACGGCCACGTTCGCTCCTGGTGTGATGCCTTCCGGCGCGGGGCCGTTCAGTTCCACCACGGTGGCGGCGATCTCATGCCCCGGAACGCGCGGGTAACTCACCAGCGGGTTCGACCCCCGAAACGAACTGAGATCCGTGCCGCACAAGCCGACCGAACGCACCCGCAAAAGAGCATGCCCCTCAGGAAGCTGCGGCGACTCCCGCTCCTCGAAATGGAAGCGGCCTGGCTCGGAAATGACGAACGCTCGTACGCTCATCTACTGAAACGCCGGCCTGGATTGCGGCTCGTGCTGGCCGCGGTGGCATGTATAGCACCGGACTTCCTGGTGCCCGTCGAATGTCGATTCGTTGATGTTATGCGTCATCGTCATCATCTTCCGCGCCATCGCTTTGTCTTCCTTGTCATCCGACGCGAAATTCCCTTGCACGTGGCAGTGGTCGCACTGGATCCCCAGCGACCAGGTGAAGCTCCGCATCATGTCGATGAACTGCGACGCGGGCATATCCTTGGCGATCTGTACATTCTTGAAGCGCTCACCCGCGGTCTGCTCCGGCTTGCGAAGCGCATCGCCGTCGGAATCGGGCTGCTTGTCCAAAACCACCGTCTGCTCCGTGCCGTGTTCCCCCATCTTGAACGCCGTAACGATAGTCAACACGTTCCCGTCCGGCGAGAGCGTCCAGGTCTCCATGCCGGTTCCGCCATGCTCGGTCGCTACTTTCGAATCGAGCTTCAGAGCCGCTCCGTCCATGGCCACTGTCGTCTGCATCGGCATCCCCATCAGCGTGTTGCGCGACGGACGCGCGCCGCCGCTGGTATACGTGAAGATCGCGCGCTGGTCCCCATGCAGGCCCGTGCTGCCGATCGTCTCCGTGATCTTCGGGCCTTGCTCATCGATCAGCACCAGATAGTTCCCCGGCGGCGGACCGGCGAACTTGCTCTTCTCCAGATTGGCCTTCCACACTCCGCTAAAGTGAGCAGTCTGGGCCCAGGCGGTGCACGCGCCCAAAAGCACCGCGGCGATCACGGATTTCTTCATGGGTTTAGTATAAACAGGACTGCCGTGAACAAAAACCTTTGCATCCTGCTTTTCTGTGGGTCGGCATGTTTCGCGCAAAATAACTACGAGATTCAGGTCTACGGGTCGGACACCGTTGCGCCCGGCAACACGATGATCGAGTTGCACAGCAACTTCACTTTTTCCGGCAGCAAGGAAGAGGTGGACGGAGTCTACCCCACCGAGCACGCCGAGCATGAAACGGTGGAGATCACGCAAGGCATCACGCCGTGGTTCGAAACCGGCTTCTACATCTTTACCAGCGCCGATGCGCTCCATGGATGGCAATGGGTGGGCGACCATATCCGTCCGCGTGTCCGCGTTCCAGACTCCTGGAAATGGCCGGTCGGCGTGAGCCTCTCCGTGGAGGCCGGCTACCAGCGATACCCCTATTCGCCCGACACGTGGACGCTTGAAATTCGGCCCATCATTGACAAGCAGATTGGGCGCTGGTATATGGCCCTGAATCCCACGCTCGATCGCTCGTTTCATGGGCCCAGTGTCCCGCAGGGCCTGGTATTTTCGCCGAACTTCAAAGTGGGTTACGACATCACCAAGAAAGTCAACGCGGGCTTCGAATATTATGGGTCGGTTGGGCCCATCACCGGTTTCGACGCAGTGCGCGATCAGGAGCAGCAAATCGTCCCCTGCATCGATCTCAACCTCTCGCCAAAATGGGAATTCAATGCGGGCATCGGCGTCGGAGTGACCCACGCCACCGATCATCTCCTGGTGAAAATGATTATCGGACGCCGGTTCGATTTCAGGCGGCGGCCCTAATATCGGAGCTTTCGAGCACCCGCTTGGCCGCGCCTTCTTTTGCGATGTTCAGCATGGCGCGCCCCAACTCCTCCGTCGTGATCACGGACTTCGGAAACAGTGCGCGCAATAACGGCAGCAGCGGCCCCAGCACTTGATAGAGAATCCGGTAGAGCCTGGTCTTCGACCGAATACCGTGCCGCGGCACAATCACACCGGGGCGGAACATGTACGCCTGAAACGGAAGCCGCAAAAGCGCATTCTCGGTCTCACCTTTGACGCGGGCCCACATGGTGCGTCCATGCTCCGAACTGTCCGTACCCATGCCTGAGACGTAAATGAAAGTCATCTTTGGGTTCAGACGCGCCAGCACCTCCGCCGCGCCCAGTGTGATGTCGTAAGTAACCCGCCGGTAGTCCTGCTCCGTCATTCCAGCCGAGGAAACCCCCAGGCAGAAAAAGCAGGCGTCGAGCCCGGTCAGTTGGCCTTCCATTCCCGAGAAATCGAAGAAGTCTCCCTGCACCAGTTCGCGAACCTTCGGGTCTTGCATACCGGTGGCCTTGCGTACGATCGAGAGGACGCTTTGAACGTCCGCGCCCAGCACGCATTCGCGCAGAACACCTTGCCCCACCATTCCCGTTGCTCCGAACAAAACAATGCGCATCTGTTCATTAAACTATCCCTTTGCCTGGCCTTTCGATCGATCTTTCCATCAGCGCCGCCCGGCGCATCGCGCTAAGCGCCCAGGGCTTCGCGCAGCCGCGCCCCAAAAGGCCGGCGTCGGCACGCCAAATCGCGGGTGTCATCCGCCGTCTGGGTCTGATCCAGCTCGACTTCGTCAACGTCCTCATTCCCGCCCATTACCTGGTGCTCTTCTCGCGGCTGGGCCCTCACTCCCGCGCGCGCTTCGACGATGTCGCGTACGCCAGCCGCGAGTTTACCGAGCAGTGGGCCCACGAAGCGTCCATCGTGCCTGTCTCCACATGGCCGCTGCTGCGGCACCGCATGGAAACGCACCGCGTGCGGCCGTATGGTTTTGAGAAGGCCATGGCCCAGCATCCCGAATATGCGGAGTGGATCCTCGAACAGGTGCGCCTGCGCGGGCCGGTAAGCGCCGCCGACTTCCTGGCGGACCAGATGCCGCAGCCGCGGGCGTTTTCGGACCGCATCGGCGATTCCTGGTCCAGAACCGGGCAGCGCGCCATTCTGGAAGCCCACTTCGGACGCGGCGCACTGGCCGTCACCAAACGCCTTCCGAACTTCTCACGCACCTTCGATCTGGCCGAACGCGTTGTGCCGGAACCGCATCACCGGAAATTGGTCTCGCGCGAGGATTCGCAGCGGGAATTGCTGCGCCTCGCTTCGCAAGCCCATGGCGTTGGCACCATGCGGGATCTGGCGGATTACTACCGCATGTCCCCCGGGGACGCACGCCCCCGGCTTGCAGAGCTGGTGGAAGCCGGAGATCTTCAACTGGCCCGCGTCGAGGGCTGGAAGGAAACCGCCTACGTGCACAAGGACGCCGGCGACCATAAGCCAGCGGCGACCGCCGCGCTCCTGTCTCCCTTCGATCCCGTTGTCTGGTTTCGCCCGCGTGCCCAGCGTCTGTTCGATTTCGAATATCGCATCGAAATCTACACGCCGGAGCCGGCGCGCAAATGGGGTTATTACTGTCTGCCGTTTCTGCTGGGCGATCGAATCGTGGCGCGCGTCGACCTGCGGGCCGATCGCAAGGAACGTTTCCTGACCGTGGCCGCGGCGCATCTGGAACCGCACGCTCACGGCGGCGAGACGGCTGCGGCTCTCATCCGCGAACTACAATCGCTCGCCGGTTGGCTCGGTCTGGATTCGATCCGCGTCAGCCGCCGCGGAAATCTGGCCCGTCTTCTCGCCGGGGTGGGAAAATCAGCTTAGTGGAAACAACCTAGTGGAAACAACAAGCCAGGATGTCGTGATCGTGGGGGCCGGCCCCACCGGGCTGGCTCTCGGCGCCGAGCTGCGAAGGCTCGGCACGCCGGCGCTTATCCTCGATAAGTTGGCGGCGGGCGCAAATACATCCCGCGCCGTCGTGGTTCATGCCCGCACCCTGGAGGTTCTGGAGCCGCTCGGCGTCACTTCGGAACTGCTCCAGGAAGGACTCATCGTCCCAATCTTCCGAATCCGCCATGGCGGCAGGATTCTCGTAAACGTCACCTTCAAAGACCTCAATACGAAGTATCCGTTTACTCTGATGTGTCCCCAGGACCGCACCGAGGCTATCCTTCTGCGGCGTCTCGTGTCTCTCGGGGGCGCTGTCGAGCGTCCCTGCAAAGTGGTTAACGTGCGCGATTTTGGAACGGATGTCGAGGTCCAGTTCCAAACCGACGCCTTGACCCGGAAGCTCCGCCCAAAATGGCTCGTCGGCTGCGACGGAATGCATAGCGTCGTCCGCGACCACGCCTATATTCCGTTTGAAGGCGGCTCTTATGACGAGAGTTTCGTGCTCGCCGACGTGCAGATGGATTGGCCGCTCGATCGCCAGGAAGTAAGCCTGTTCTTTTCAGGAACAGGTCTCGTGCTGGTCGCGCCCCTGCCGGACAATCGTTTCCGCATTGTGGCGACCATGGCCGGCGCCCCGGCCGAACCCTCCATCGCGGACATCGAAGCGATTCTCAAGCAGCGCGGCCCGGAAGACGGCGTGGTGTCGATTCGCCGGATGCTCTGGTCCTCTCGCTTTCACATCCAGCACCGCGTCGTGAAGAACATGCGTCGCGGAAATATCCTCCTCGCCGGGGATGCCGCGCACATCCATAGTCCCGCGGGCGGGCAGGGTATGAATACCGGGATTCAGGACGCTGTTTCTCTCGCCGCCGCGCTCCATTCCACGCTCGCCAGCGGCAACGATGCACCCTTGAATGCGTGGCAGGAGAAGCGTCTGAAGATCGCTCACTCAGTGGTGGAGATGACGGACCGCATGACGAAGCTGGCCACCTCTTCATCCGCTGCCGTGCAAATGCTGCGCAATGTAGCGGTGGAAATCATCGGCAACATTCCCTTTGCCCAGCACGCGCTGGCGCAGAGTCTCTCCGAGTTGGATAACCGCTGAGCGCCGCTACTGCGTGATGCCCACCTGGGTCAATAACCACGCATATTCGAACGCGGTGTCGTGAAGCCGGTCGTACCTGCCGCTCGCGCCGCCATGCCCCGCGGGCTCCATCTTGATCTTCAGCAGCAGAGGGTTCGCATCCGTCTTCAGTGCCCGCAGCCGCGCCACATACTTGGCCGGTTCCCAGTACATCACTTGGCTATCGTTAAAACTCGTGGTGACTAGCATTGCCGGATAAGCCCGCTTTTCAAGGTTATCGTACGGACTGTAAGTCTTCATGTAATCGTACGCCGCCTTCTCGTTGGGGTTGCCCCATTCCAGATACTCGCCCACGGTAAGCGGCAGCGAAGCATCCATCATGGTGTTCATCACATCCACAAACGGCACCGCCGCATGTACCGCCTTGAACAGATCGGGCCGCATGTTCACCACCGCGCCCATCAACAGGCCTCCGGCGCTGCCGCCTTCGATCACCAGGCGATCCTTGGTGGTCCACTTCTGGTCGATCAGGTATTCGGCGCAATCGATGAAGTCCTGAAACGTGTTTTTCTTCTTCATCAGCATTCCGTCCTCGCGCCATTGCTCGCCCATCTCGTCCCCGCCCCGAATATGCGCGATGGCGTAAGCCATGCCGCGATCCAGCAGGCTCACTCGATTGCTGGAGTAGGTCGCAGGCGTCCCGAATCCATAACTGCCATACCCATAAAGGAAAAGCGCTCCACTGCCATCTCGCGCGAAGCCCTTCTTATAAACGATCGAGATCGGCACCTTGACGCCATCCCGCGCCGTGGCCCACAGCCGCTCGCTGGCATACTGTTTCGGATCGTATCCTCCCAGCACTTCCTGCTGTTTCAGCAGCGTCGATTCCCCTGTCCGCACGTCGTAATCGAAGGTGCTGGAGGGCGTGATGAAGCTCTGGTAGTTGTAGCGGTAAGTGCTCGATTCCCAGTCGGGCGTGCCGCCGGGGAATGCCGAATAAACGGGCTCGGGGAACGGGATCGATTTCCACGCCTTGGTTTTGAAATTGTAGACGCGCAGTTGATTCAAAGCATCGGATTTTTCCACCGAGACGGCAAAGTCGCGAAAGAGATCGATATCCTGAATGCGCACGCCGTCGCGGTGCGCGATGAAGGGTTTCCAATTCTTCGGAGAAGGGTCGCTGACCGGCGCGGTGACCACCGCGAAATTGTGGCCCGGTTGATTCGTCCGGATATAGAACAAACCCTCGCGGTGATCCAGATAATAGCGCTGCCCCTTCTGGCGCGCCAGAAGCAGTTTGAAAGGTTCTGTGGGCCGGTCGGCGCTGATATAGCGTACTTCCGAGGTGTCCTTGGCTTCGATCTGCAGCGCCAGAAATTTCATGTCGCGAGTCTTCCCGATGCCTATGTCGTACAGCTCGTCCTTCTCGTTGTAGAGTTCATCGAACTGCGCCGAACCCAGCACATGCCGCCAAAGCTTATCGCTCCGTTTGGTAACCGCATCCTCCGTGACCAGAAACAAAGTCTTGTTATCCGCCGCCCATTCCACGGACGTCACCCGCTCCGTCGAGTCCGGAAGTGTCTGGCCCGTGCGCAGATCCTTCACCTGAAGGGCGTACTGGCGGAAGCCTGTGAAATCCACCGTATAGGCCAGCAGGTTCTGATCGTCACTCACAACAAATGCGCCGACGCCCACGAACTGATGCGCCTTGCCCAACTCGTTCGGGTCAAGAAGCACTTCCTCGGGCGCTTGCATGGTCCCTTTTCGCCGGCACTGGATGGGATATTGCTTGCCTTCCTCCGTCCGCGAGTAGTAGAAATAGCCACGGCGCGGAGTGGGCACGGAAAGGTCTGTCTGCTTCACCCGCCCCAAAAGCTCTTTATAGAGCGCGTCCTCGAAGGGCTGGAGGCCCTTCGTCATGGTCGTGGTGTAGGCATTCTCCGCCTCGAGATACGCCACTACCTTGGGATTCGATTTTTCCCGCAGCCAGAAATAGTCGTCGACCACGGTTGCGCCGTGCCGCATCTCCCGGTGGTCCTCGCGCGGCGCGACGGGCGGAGTCGGATTTGTCTGGCCAAGCGCTGTCATCATTGCGGCAAGCACGAAGAGGCTGCTAACACGAAGTGCATACATCACCACAGTCTACAGCGCCGCCCATCTACTCCGAGTATTGAAATCGCGCCGCGGCGTCGGTGTATTTCTCGCCCCAATCCCGAATCCGGCGGATCAGCAACGCGCTCACCCCAAGCGCCTGAAACTGGGATGCCGCTTCCCACACCCGCCCTCCGGAGACCTCGCGGATTTCGGCCGGTGGCGCATAGCCTCCCACCAGACCTCGATGAAAGTACGCCGAGACGCGATATTGCGATGTCTTATCCAACCAGCCAGTCAGCAGACGCTCGGTGATCTCGCGCCTAGTCGCGGCCGGAACCGAACGGAATACCGCATCCCACCCGCCGGCCACCAGAATCCGCGGGTCGATGTTCTCATCCGGCCGCCATCCTTCCGCGGTGTTCTCGGGCCCCATTTTTGGATCGTTCGACTGCATCGCCTTGATCACCGCGATGAGCAGTCTGCCCGGTTCCGGCATGCCGCTTTGCCTCTGCAGCGAGAGAAACCTCGGAATGACGTATACCCAATCGACAGGCGACCGGTCATGACGCCGGTGCGTGCCGCTGTTTACCACCAACTGCAACTCGTACCACGCATTGCTGAAGTATTGGTTGGTCAGGGCGCTCGCGCCCATTCCGTTGGGACCATCCGGGATGTTGACGGCATCCGGCGCGGTTGCCGCGGGAACCCGGTTGGGCCAAGACCGCGACGCCTCCAGCGAGTATTTCTGAATGATCTCCCAGGTCTTGACAAGTTCCCAGAGTTGGGCCGAGTACATCGCCTCCGCCAGGGCGGGCGACCAGTCCAGTGAGGTTCTCGCGAGATGCGGCGTCAGAAACTTCGCACGCGACGTCGTCCACTTATCGAAGAGGCTTATGCCCCCATTAGGGGAAATCGTTTCGTACGTTCGCGCAAAATCACTACCCGCGAAGTGTCCAGGCCACGCATCAAGAGGGTGCACGCGTGGCAGCCAGTGGTTCCAGTCCGGCAATTGCATGGCGATGGGAATCTCGCGCGGATTCAGGTTTCCATCGGGAGCGAACGCAGCCGGGTCGAGGTACGGGAGCGTCTCGACATCCTTTTCCAATACCGAGGCAAGCCCCGCTCCCGCCGCCCAGTTCGCAACCGGTTGGGCATCCAGGCCAGGGCCGGGCTGGTAAGGCGGATTCCACGGACGTCCGGGGTTGGGGAACGGCAACGATCGTATATAGCTCGCAATCTGCATGCCCTCCAACTCGGATAAACCATGAAACCGCGAGCGCGCTTCAATCGAGGCGTTGGAAAAGTTGAAGTATTTCAGGTCGCGTCCATCTTGCGTGTGGCAATCGGAGCAATGCGCGCGAATCCAGGGAGCGCTCGGAGAACTGTTTGCCGCCAGCGCCGCGGTGTGCCAAAGGTCTCTCCCTTTCGCGACGCTCTCTGGGTCCCCTAACGGCGGTCGCCATTCATTCGGGTTCTCCGCAACGAACGCGGCCGGCGGTATGATCTTCCGGCCATCCTCCGCCAGGAAATTCAAAGCCAGCACGCGGAAGCCGCTGACGATTCCATTTGAATGGTTAAAGCGGAACTCTATCGTGTTGGGTCCATCTGCCACACCGCCATCCGCTAATGGCAGTGTCATCCGCAGCGTTGCAAAGCCGCCGCCAATGCCTCCGTAGCTTCTACCCGGCTCCGCAATCGTGACCGTCTGGTTGTTCAGCGCGACCCACACGCCGTGGTTCACGCGAACGCTCGCCATACCGTCGAATCCCAGGCCGTGGATCTGCAGCCAGAGGGAACGGATCTGCGTCCCAGACGCAGGGGGAACGTTCAGGATCAGGCTCTCGCTTGTTCCCGGGTCTCCGGCGACCTCGATGGGGAGTTTCACCGCGCAGGAACATGCCAGCGCGGCCAGCAACATGCCAGCCGATTTTCCGATAGCCATCTACCGGATGTAATCGGTCAAACCGGCAAGGACATTAGGTCCGTGTGTCCGCCCATGAATCCATGTCGATGTGGAAATCTGCTGGGTCGTTTTTAGGACTTAGGTGCAGCCAGCGCTTTGATGCGCAGATGCAGCCGGCTTTTATACCGGGCGGCGGTGTTCTTCTTAATGATTCCGGATTGCGCGGAGGTGTCAATCACGGAGAAGGTCTGTGGGATGAGAGCGCTGGCCGCGGCCCCGTCCTTTGCCACAATGGCCTTTCGGATCGCCCGGATCTGATGCCGCAGGCGCGTTTTGTGCTTGCGGTTTACTTCGGTGCGTCGCGCTTCTTGCCGAACCCGCTTCTGTGCTGAGAGATGATTTGCCATGCTGGTACTGTAACCCCAACAGTATACCAAAATCCGATGACTCTGGGCACAGCGCTTCGCCAAGGCACCGAACTGCTCCAAAATGGCGCAATCGACGTGCCGCGCCTCACCGCCGAAGTTCTGCTCACCTTCGCCATCAAGCGCGATCGCAGCTACCTTTATGCGCACCCCGAGCAGGAACTGCGGGAAGTGGAATGGATTCACTATGGCCGCTATCTCCATGAGCGCCTGAAACATAAACCCACGCAGTACATCACCCACGCGCAGGAGTTCTACGGGCGCGACTTCTATGTCTCTGCCGCTGTTCTGATTCCACGCCCGGAAACGGAACACCTGGTGGAAGCGTCTCTTCCTTTCGCGGGGGACGGAATGGTGATTGACGTTGGAACCGGATCCGGGGCCATTGCCGTGACGCTCGCTGCGGAAACCTGCGGGCATATCGTGGGGGTGGATAGCTCGGCTGCGGCCCTGTCGGTCGCCCGGCGGAACGCCGACGCCTTCGCTGCCAGTGTCAGCCTCGTTCAAGGTGATGCTCTTGGCTGTTTTCAGGACAACTCGGTGACGCTTGTGGTTTCGAACCCGCCCTATGTGGCGCAGGCCGATCGCTCGAGTCTGGCGCCGGAGGTCCGCGATTGGGAACCCGAATCGGCGCTGTTCGCGGGCGCGGACGGGCTCGATTTCTATCGAAAACTGGTGCCGGAGGCCTCACGCGTGCTGAAAACCGGCGGTCATCTCGTGATGGAACTGGGCGCGGGACAAGCCGCCCAGGTAGCCGCAATGCTGGAAATCGGGCTGAGAAAAATCAGAGTCATCCAGGATTTGGCCGGCTTCGAACGCGTGCTGGTCGCGGAAAGATGTCAACCTTGAACGGACTCCTTCTGGCCCCGGTCTTCCTGTCGGCACTTGCTCTCGCCCAGGAGCCGAAATTTGCCGTACTCCACGCATTTCAGGGCGGCGCGGCCGGGCAGTTTCCGACTGATCTGGTTCTGGACAAGAGCGGCAACGTCTACGGGATCGCCAGTACCGGCTTCCGGGGATTGGGCTTCGTTTTTCAGGTGGATCGCGCGGGCAAGGAAACCGTGACCCACTATTTCAAAGGGCCCCCGGACGGGCAAAATCCCATCAGTCTGACGGGCGATAAAACCGGCGCGTTCTACGGCGTCACCGCTTCGGGCGGGTCACACGGTGCTGGAACGGTCTTCAAGCTGTCCCCCGGCGGCAAGCAGAGCATCCTTTACAACTTCAACGGAGCGAAGCGCGTCGGCGCCTTCAGCAGGTCCGGGGTAGTTCGGGATGCAAAGGGGAACTTATACGGCGCCGGCACGATAGAAGATGGCAGCAAGAACGTGATCTTCAGACTGAATTCGGCCACCAAAGCGGAGGCCGTTCTCCACACATTCGCAGGTTCGCCAACCGACGGGGACAGCGTCCAGGCGAGGCTCCTTCTCACCCCTTCCGGCGACCTTTACGGGACTACGTATAGCGGAGGCGGGATCGCGATGTCCCCGGCCTGCCGGGGATCTTCCCTGGCAGGTGACGGCTGCGGGACGGTTTTCCGGTTGGACTCGCGCGGGCGGGAATCGATCATCGTGAACTTCACCGGGGGGCCAGACGGGGCCGAGCCCTCGGGAGGGCTCATCTCGGACGGCTCCGGAAACCTCTACGGCGCGGCTGCGTCAGGCGGCAGCACGAAAGGAATCTGCGGCGAACAGCGATCCGCAAGATTCGAAGTCATACTCGGCTGCGGGGTCCTTTTCAAAATCGACCCGGCGGGCAAGGAGACGGTGCTTTATACGTTTACCGGAGGCGCCGACGGGGCTTTTCCCGGGGGAAATCTGATCCGGGACGAAGGCGGCAATCTGTACGGTACCGCCTCCGGAGGCAGCGATCCAGACCGCATCAACTGTGGAATCGTATTCCGGGTTGACTCTTCGGGCGATCTGACCGTGCTCCACAGGTTCACAGCCACGGACTGCTTCGGCCCCAGCGGATTGGTTGCAAGGAACGCTGGCGATGGAACGTACGAACTCTACGGCATAGGGGAAGGCGGCCATATGAGCTCCGATGACGCACCAACTGGATTCGGAATCATCTTCAAGCTCACTCTTCCCAGTCCAGTCCCATGAAAGCGCCAACATGAAAAGGCCAAACAAGGTGGAACCTTTCCTGAAAGAGAAAGCCATTACTCACAGAAGCGGCATGGAGATCGTCGGAAAAGCGTTAACCACTCCTGAGAACATGGACGGCGATCTCCTCACACTCGCCCGCAGTGGGCATCACGAGGCATTCTCGCAGCTCTATCGCGAACGGTCGGACGCCATTTACCGGTTTGCGCTGCATATGAGCGGGAACCCGGCCGTGGCGGACGAGGTGTTGCAGGAAACCTTCCTGGCGCTAATCCGGGATTCCGGTGGTTTCGATCCGCGGCGCGGTTCACTCGCGTCGTACATTTTTGGGATTGCCCGGAACCGGGTGAGGAAGTACGTGGCGCTCGATCGCGAGTTTACCGAGCCGGATCAAGAGACTCCCGGCGATACGGACTTGCTGGCGAATCTGACGCGGCGCGAAACGATCGATCTGGTGCGGCAGGCGGTTTTGAATTTACCTGGGGTTTATCGGGAAGCCGTGGTCCTCTGCGAGTTGCAGGAACTGAGTTACGAAGACGCCTCCGAGGTGCTCGGCTGTCCCATCGGCACGGTCCGGTCCCGTTTGCATCGTGGCCGGGCCATGTTGCTCGCGAAGTTAACAGCGATGAAGAAAAGTAGGGTGTTGGTATGACGTGCGAAGTAATCCGAGAGCAGTTGATCGAAACAGCCAGGGGTCGGGAACTCTCGTCCGACCTGCGGGCGATTGTGTTTGGGCACGTGGTCGATTGCCCCCAATGCGCGGAACAGCTTGAATTGCAACAACGGCTGTCCGCGGTGTTTTCGGAGATCGCATTGCGCTGCGCAACGCCGCCGAAGAGAATTGAAGACGCTCTCCTCCGGCAACTTCCCGTGCCGATTCGAAAAAAGCGTCCCGGCGTTTGGGAGTGGACCGGGGCCGGTGCGGCAGCGGCTGCTCTCGCGATTGTGTTTCTCTGGGCTCAGCACCATCCTGGTGCCACGCCCGCGGCCCCCGTGGCGCTGTCACAATCGTCCGGTTTCGTCACGTTACCGTTCGCGGAGGAGACATCGGCTGAAGAGCAGACCGATATTGTGCGGGTTTCGCTGTCGGGCGAGTCCCTGCTGGCCATGGGCATCCCGGTAAGTTCAGATCTGTTGGATCAGCAGATTCAAGCCGACGTGGAAATCGGGATGGATGGAACCGCTCGCGCGATCCGTTTGGCGAATTAGGGTTTCAGGCAATAGGAAAACAAGCAGTTCAGGAAACAAAGGAGCAACAATGAATCGACTCGTATTAACAACTCTCTTCGCATCGGCCGCTGCGCTGGCGCAAGGACCCGGCGGTCCCCCCCCAGGACGCTTTGGCGAAATGCATGTCATGGGAATGCACGGGATGAATCCGGGCCAGGTGGTCGCGGGATCTCCGTTTTCAGGGCAGGAAGTGACCACCCAAACCGAGACCCTGGCTAACGGCACTCATATCACCCACACAATGACCTCTCAGTTCTACCGCGATGCGAGCGGACGCACCCGCGTGGAGAGATCGTTTTCGAAAGTAGGACCGTGGTCGACGAGCGGACAGCCGACGACGATGGTCGAGATTTCCGACCCCGTCGCGGGAGCACGTTATTTCCTGAATCCATCCAAACAGACGGGGACGAAGGAAGTGGTTTCTCCCCGACCCGCCGGCGCGCATACGAGGATGACCCACACCGCCTCGCCGCAGGTAACCACCGCCAGCCTGGGTTCACAAACGATTCAGGGATTGACCGTGACCGGTACGATGACCACGCGAGTGATTCCCGCCGGAGAGATGGGCAACGATCAGGCGATCACGATCACCGATGAGAAGTGGTATTCGCCGGATCTGCAGATGACCGTTCTTACCAAGCACATCGATCCAAGAAACGGCGAAACGGACTTCGCGATGCAGAACATTTCGCGCACCGCCCCGGATGCTTCCCTGTTCGCACCGCCCAGTTCCTACGCAATGACCACCCGGACCCCAGGGGAAGGGCACGGCGGACCCGGGATGCCTCCGCCGCCTGAAGAATAATCCGGCCGTCAGGCCCGATGTAAACCGTAAACAATCCTTCTCACCCACGATCGCGGCGCCAGGCGCAACCCCTCCATACCGAGACGGTTGCGCAGGCCCGCGATCGACAAAACCTTCCCCGCCAGCATCGCTCGATAACCAATCTCCGCCACTTCCGCCGCCGACATAATTTTCAAAGCGCCGCTGAATAAAGGCGTTTCCAGCATTCCCGCGCGGCCTTGAAATTCCGTGTCCGTGGGGCCGGGGCAAAGGGCCGTCACGCTGACGCCCTTGCGTCTGTTTTCTTCCGCGATGGCCTCCGTGAAACTCAACACGAAGGCTTTTGTGGCGTAATAGATGGCCATCCCCGGCCCCGGCTGAAACGATGCCGTCGAGGCTACGTTCAGTATCCGGCCGCTCGATCGCGCCACCATGGCGGGCAATAGCAGTCCGGTCAACTCCACCAGGGACGTTACGTTCACCTGAATCATGTCAAGCTGGCGAGGCAGATCGCCCGCGCTGAAATCGCCCAAAAGCCCGAAGCCCGCGTTATTGATCAGCACGTCTGGAACGGTGCCCGAAAGCGCGGCCGCCAACTGGGCCGGACCGTCCTTCCTGGCAAGGTCGACCGGGATCACGCGCGCGGCGCCCGCGCCTATCGTGAGCAGCTCGGCGGCCACCTCAGCCAGACGCCCGGCGTCTCGCGCCGCCAGGAAAATCTCGTAGCCATCCCTGGCCAGTAGTTTGCAGAGTTCACGGCCGATTCCGGTGGAAGCCCCGGTGACAAGCGCGGTCTTAGGCATAGCAGTTAAAATGGTAGCTTGCGGCAGATTGCGGCTCTCGTTTTCATACTGAATCTAGGCTCGGCCATGGGTTACGCGGCGCTTACCGCGGACCAGCGCCGGGAAAGTCTTGCATCCTTCGATCAGGTCTGGACCACCGTTCGGGACAAGCACTGGGACACCTCGTTGAACGGCGTCGACTGGGCCGCTGTGCGCGATCAGCTTCGTCCCCAGGTCGAGAAGGCGCGCACGCCGGCCGAGGTCCGCTCCATCATCAGCGATATGCTCAGCCGCCTTCACCAAAGCCATTACGCCGTGATTCCCGGCTCGGTCTACCATGATCTGGATAGCAGGAGTTCATCGGAAGCCGATTTGAATGGAGCCAACACCAGTCCGGATGGAACCGCCGGCCTCGATGTTCGCGTCATCGGGGATGAGGCCGTGGTGGTGAGCGTCGATCCCAATTCGTCGGCCCGGGAACTGGGCGTCGCTCCCGGCTGGATCGTCCGGCGCGTCGGCGACGAGGAGTTAATACCGGTGCTGCGCCGCATCGAAGGGGCTTACAAAGGTTCCACGATGCGAGATATGATGCTGGCCCATGCAGTGGTCTCGCGCCTGGATGGTCCAATTTCCAACCCGGTTGAAGTGGAGTTTCAAACGGCTCGCGACAAAATGGTGCTGCTCGCTCTTAACCGGCGGGACTTTCGTGGGACGCCGGCCAAGTTCGGGTTTCTTCCCGAAGAGCGCGTTTGGATTGACACCCGGCTGGTGGCGCCTGACGTCGACTACATCGCGTTCAATCTTTTTCTCGACCCTACTGCGCTGGTTTCCAAATTTCAGGAGAGCGTTCGCAACTGTAGCGGCTGCGCTGGAATTGTGGTGGACCTGCGCGGCAATCCGGGAGGAATCGGAATCCTGGCCATGGGATTGGCGGGCTATTTCATCGACAAGCCGGACCAGAAGCTCGGCACGATGTATATGCGGGACCTTCCCTTGAAGTTTGTCGTGAATCCGCGACCGCCCGTTTTCGAAGGCAAACTGGCCGTGTTGATCGATGGATTGTCGGCCTCGACGTCGGAGATTTTCGCCGGTGGCATGCAGGACCTGAATCGGGCGCGCATCTTCGGTTCGCGATCGGCCGGCGCGGCGTTACCGTCCATGATCGAACGTCTGCCCGACGGAGACGGGTTCCAATATGCGGCGGCGTCTTATAAGTCGGAGAGCGGTAAGGTTTTGGAGGGGGTGGGCGTTACTCCGGACGAGCCCATTGCTTTAACGCGCGCAGCTTTGCTGGCCGGCCGCGACCCGGTTCTGGATGCGGCGATTCGATGGATTCAACAGTCCCCGAAAGGAAATCAAACGCAATGAGAAGGAGATTCATACTTACCGGGGCGGCTGCGCTCATGGCGGCATTTGGGCTCATGGCGCAGACTACCGTGACCGAGGTCCCTCCCGCAGCCGCGAAACCCGTTCTCCCCACGGCCGACACTGTGCTGCAGCGCTACGTCGACGCCACCGGCGGCAAGACGGCCTATGACGCCGTCAAGACCAGGGTGTCTTCGGGGACTTTTACGCTGACCGGCAAGGGCATTACCGGCTCCATCCAGAGTTATCAGGCCGCACCCGCAAAGTCCTACACCGTGGTCGACATCGAGGGCGTCGGCAAACAGGAAGATGGCAACGACGGAAAGACGGTGTGGGAGCTTTCTCCCATGACCGGTGCGCGCATCAAGACCGGAACCGAAGCCGCGGCGGAATTGCGCACCAGCGCGCTGGACACCTATTCGAACTGGAAGAATTACTACAAATCGGCTGAGGTGGTGGGCTCGGAAAACGTAGGCGACAAGAGCTGCTGGAAGTTGGTTCTGACCCCGAATCAAGGCGAGCCCGAAACCAACTGGTTCGACAAATCCACCGGCTTTCTTCTGCGCGAATCGGCCACCATGGATACGCCCATGGGTAAGATTCCTGTGCAGGCGGACTACAGCGACTACCGCAAAACCGGCGACCTCACGTTGCCTTTCAAACTCAGCCAGACCGTGGCTGGCCAGGAATTTGAATTCGGCCTCACAAAAATCGAGACGAACGTGGACATCCCTGCGACGCGCTTCAATCTTCCCGCCGAAATTGTGGCTTTGCAGAAGTAACTTGCCCCACATCGAGGAGCATCACTTCCCGACGCTTCTGGACTGCCGCTACATCGTGCAGACTCCAGAGAGCGGCTTGGACGAATCTGCCTTGGTTGTTGCGCTCCACGGCTACGGCATGGATGCGGAGACGATGCTCCGGTTGGTTGCCACGTGGTTCTCGAACCATAAGATTATTTCCGTGCAGGCGCCGCATCCCTTCTACAAGTCCATGGAAGCCCGCGAGGTAGGCTACTCCTGGGCAACGCACCGGCAATCCGAGGAAAGCGTCAGGCTGCATCACCAGATTCTGCATCAGGTGCTGCGCGAGATCGAAGCGCCGCCCGAGAAGGTCCTTCTCGCTGGGTTTTCGCAGCCCGTGGGATTGAACTACCGATTCGCCGCGACTTATCCCGGCTCCGTGCGCGGAGTGATCGGTGTGTGCGGCGGCGTGCCCAAGGATTGGGAGACCGGAGATTATCAGCGCGTGGATGCCGCCCTGCTGCACATCGCCCGCACCGAGGATGAGATCTATCAGCCTGAGGCGACGCGCCAGTATCTGGGGCGTTTGAGCGCCCGTGCCGACGATGTGGAATATCTGGAGTTCCCCGGAAAACACCGGTTCCCTTCTCTGGCGCAGCCCGCGGTTCAGGACTGGGTGCGGAGAAAATTCAAGCCATGACCGATCGGGCTTTAGTCAACGTTGAGTCGGTCATCGCAGTTTCAGTCATCGCGATACTGCTCATCCGGGCAAGGCCGGGCGCAATCCCCGTCCGCGCGGAAAGAATACCTCTATTTCCGAGCCTTGCAGTTCTTGCTGCACTTGTCTGTTTTGTGCTCCTCATCTATCAGGAAGATCTCAAAAATGGGTTCCTGATTGATGACTATACGCACCTGCACGACGCGGGTGCGGCCACATTCAAGAGCCTTCTCAATGGGTTCGGCCGCGTTCCGGGGCAGCATCTGTTTTATCGGCCCATGCCCGCGATCGGGTATTGGATTGATCTGCGCTGGGCGGCCCTGGATTCGCTTCGGTGGCATCTCTGGAACTTGCTGGTTCACGCGGTGAACAGCTTTCTGGTGTTCCGGTTGCTGCTTCTCTTAAATCTGAAGACGGCGTCCGCGCTGGCCGGCGGTCTGTGTTTTGCACTCTTCGCCGGGTCGGCGGAAGCGGTCTCGTGGGTAGACGCGCGCACTGAGCTCACGTGTGCTTTCCTGGTGCTCATCACATTGATCCTGATGCTGGCCGATTCAAAGAAGCCGCATTGGGCTCGCCTCACCCTCGCGATGATGAGCTGCGCGCTGGCCTGCTGTACGAAGGAATCGGCTTTCGCAATTCCCGTGCTGGGGGCGGCTCTGGCGATTCCTCTGGAGCCGTCAAGGCGCAGGAACATGCTCACGCGGTCTCTTGCGATTTCAATTTTGTGCGCGGGCCTGTTTGCCTATCGCTGGTGGGCGCTTGGAGGAATCGGCGGGTACCCCACAAAGTTGAACTTGCCTCGTGCTGCGGAGGGGTTGCTGTTCCGTGCCTGGGGTTTTTTCTTCTTCCCGATAAACTGGTCTGCGCCACTCGCCAGATTTGAAGTGCTCGCCCTCCTCCTGTACCTGGCTGCGCTGCTGTTCATGGTGTGCCGGGCCCAGGGCAGCCGCCCCTTGATACTGTGCGCCGTCGCCTTTGCGATTGGTGGGCTACTCCCTGTTTACAATATGACCCTGATCGGCTCCGATCTGGCGGGGTCGCGCGAGTTCTACGTTCCTGCCGTGGGATTAGCGATCTTGACGGCTTCCCTCTATTCAGTCCCGCGCATGCTGGCGATTCTGCTGTTTCAAGCAACCATGCTGCATCACAACCTGCGGTTCTGGGATGAGACCTCGCGGATGGCCTCCGGCGTCTGCCGCGATACGGCTGCTCTCGCTTTGAAGAGCAGTGCGCGCATCTCCGTCGCGGATCTCCCCATAAAGCGCGATGGAGTCCCGTTTCTCGCCAATGGATTCCCGGAATGCGTGGCCTTCTTCGCGCCGGGAGCGAAAGTCGAAGTGGGGAATGGGTCGGACGCGCGCGGCCCCATATTCGTCTGGGACCCTACACAGAATCGGTTACGCCCGCGCTGATAAACGATGTAACTCGGCCGAAAGCGTCATGGCCTGGGTGTGATCCCCGGCACGCTCCGCTTCCCTGATTTTGGTCTTGAGCGTGGTTCTCTCTCGCTCACGCTCTTCGGCGATCAGAGCCTCCACGCAAGCGTACGCTTCTTCCTGAGTCGCTACCTGGCTCTCTGCATCGCCGGTCAGAAACGCACTGGCGAGAAGATCTTGTTCTTTCTGCTCCAGCCGGTTGTTCACCGCCGTGTAAGTGATTGGCGCCGCGTTTTCCTGCAGCGTGATCAACGCTTCATAGATTTTCCCCGCAGCGCCCGATCTGATGGATGGCAGGGGCTTGATAAACGCGATCAGTTCCTCGCGGCATTCGGGATTGGAAAGCAGCACCGAGATCAGGATGCGGTCGGTATGCCGCAGTGTTTCCCGGGGCGCCGGAGCCGCGCCCCGCCCTCGATCAGCCGCCATCTTGCGAAAGTTGTCGAGCACCAGGGACGAATCGACCCCCAGATAGCCGGCGACATCATTGGCCACCGCGACCCTCTCCAGTTTGTCCGTCAAAGACTGGATAGCGGGAAGCAGCGTCTGAAACGCCTGGTAACGTCCGTCGGCGGAGCGCATATCGAAACGCGCGCGTGCCCGCCCGGCCAGCCAGTGAAAGTAATTCGGCGCATTCTTCAAGTGTTCTCGATACGCATCGGAGCCGTGCTGGCGGCAATACTCATCGGGATCGAGCCCGCCTTCGAGCGAGATCATCCGCATCCGCATTCCCTCCGCCAGCAACAACTGACTGCTGCGCTCGGTCGCATTCGCCCCCGCCGCATCCGGATCGAAATTGACCACGATGTTCATCGAATGCCGCCGCATCGCCTGAATCTGCTGCGCCGTCAGCGCCGTTCCGCAACTCGCGATCACTTCATGGACGCCCGCCGCGTAGACCCCGATTACGTCCATGTACCCTTCCACCAGCACCACGCGGTCTTCCTTGCGGATCGCTTCCTTGGCGCGGTGCATGTTATACAGCACCATGCTCTTCCGGTAGATCTTGGTTTCCGCCGAGTTCAAATACTTCGGCTGGTCTTCCGCCGACAGCGCTCGCCCACCGAAGGCGATCGGCTTGCCCGATTCGTTATGAATCGGGAACATGAGGCGGTTCCGGAAACGGTCAAAAAAGCCGCTGCCATCGTCGCGCTTCAGAACCAGACCGGATTGATCCAGTTCCTCAGCCGTGAAATTCTCGCGCTGTAGCAGCTTGGTGATCGCGTTCGTGCGCGGCGCGTAGCCCAGCGAGAAGGCTTCGATCGATTCACGATTCACCCCGCGCTGCGCCAGGTAGCGCCGCGCTTCCGCACCCACGTCTCCAGCCAGTTGCCGCCGGAACTCCAATTCCGCCAGTTCGTGCATCCGGTGAACGGCGCTGCGCACCTTGGTCTCTTCATCGGCGAATCCGGTCCGCTTGGGCATCGGAATCCCGTAGCGCTCCGCCAGGCTTTTTAGCGCCTCATAGAAGCTCAGCCCTTCATGCTTCATCACGAAGCTCACCACGTCCCCGCCTTCGTTGCATCCAAAACACTTGAAAAACTGATGCTGCGGGTTCACCGAAAACGATGGCGTCTTCTCATTGTGGAAAGGGCACAAGCCGCTGTAGCGCGCCCCTGACTTCTTCAGCCGGACCACCTCGCCGATGACGTCGACGATACTCACCGATTGCTTCAACTGGTCGACAAATTCCATGCGGGTGCGGTACTCCGTATTATCTCGTAAACTGGTCCCGTGCCCGAAACGAAATCCCGAACGGTTGCGGTATTAGGTCTTGGCTATGTCGGCTGCGTCAGCGCTGCGTGTCTTTCAAAGCTGGGCCATGTGGTGATCGGAGTCGATCGCGATCGGCAGAAAGTGGAAAGCGTCCAGCAGGGCCGCGCACCATTCTATGAACCCGGCCTGCAGCCCCTGGTGGAAGAGATGGTCGCCGCGCGCAGGCTCTCAGCCACCACCGATCTCACGGCCGCTCTGTCGGACGCCGACGTGGCGCTGCTCTGCGTCGGCACACCGTCGGAACCCAACGGCAACCTGGGCCTCGCGCAGCTCCAGCGTGTTGCCGCGGAGATCGGGCAAACTCTGGCAGGCCGCACCAAGTCTCTGGCCGTCGTCGTCCGCAGCACCGTTTTCCCTGGCACGTGCGAGGAGATTGTGATTCCCGCTATGCAAAGCTCGCCCCATGCGGCCGTCGTCTCCAATCCCGAGTTCCTGCGCGAAGGGAGCGCCGTGAAAGACTTCATGGAACCGTCCCTGCTGGTCGTCGGCGGGACTTCCGCGGAGGCTGTCGACCTGGTCGCCGGACTCTATTCCGATCTTCCGGTCGAGGCCTGCCGCGTGACGCTCCGCACTGCCGAGATGATCAAATATGCCTGCAATTGCTTCCATGCGGTGAAAATTTCCTTCGCCAACGAAATTGGAACCCTGTGCAGCCGTCTCGCCATTCCCCCGGAAGAAGTAATGGAAACCCTGTGCCGCGATGTGAAGCTGAACATCTCGCCCGCCTATATGAAGCCCGGTTTTGCTTTCGGTGGATCTTGTCTGCCGAAGGATCTGCGCGCCTTGAACTACCGGGCCAACCGTATGGATCTGAAGCTGCCCCTGCTGGAATCCGTCTTGCCGGCCAACGACCTTCACCTGCGCCGCGCCATTCAATCCGTCATCGAGCTCCCCGCCGCGCGAATCGGCGTGTTCGGCCTGGCGTTTAAAGAGAACACGGACGATTTGCGCGAAAGCCCCGTGGTCACCTTGATCGAGTTTCTGCTCGGGAAAGGTCGCGAGCTGCGAATCTACGATCCGCACATCCGATTAGAAGAAATCTACGGTACTAACCGGCAGTTTGTACTGAATGCGATTCCACATATTGGAAAGCTACTGGATGCCAACTTGGAAAGTACTCTTTCCTGGTGCGAATACCTGATAGTCGCTCAACGTCCGTCTGAGACCTACGTACGGCAAATCGCTGAGAGCGCGATACGAACCCTGGACGTAACCTCTTTGTCCACCGCGCCTTCGCAGTACGCGGGACACTGATTCCTAAGTTGATAAATGAGTGTCACGAGGCATTCCGCGAAAGATGCCAAAACACTAATATCAACTTATGAGTTATCGACTTACCCACATCGCCTTCCTGTTAGTTGGTTTTTCCGCACTTTCAAAGGCGGGGATGATCGACGTTACCTCCTCTGAGTTCATTAGTGTTCCTCAAGGCGCAACCATCGAATTTGGCTTTACCGTATCGCAGAATGATCCCACGTCTCTGAGCTTTCAGATTCTCGGTCAGGCTACTGCCGGACAACCCTCCGCCATGCTTCCGGGTTCATCGCAACAGTACGATCCCCAGTTTTTATTGGACGCGACGCTCACGTCGGCCAATGGCGGTCTTTCCGTCCCCTTGATCGATAACTCGGCCACACGCCTGGGCTTGGCTGGCGGGTCGATGGTGGTGACCACCGGAGTGCTTCAAGGGTCTCAGAACACCAATCTGAATATGATCGATGCTTCGGTGCAGCTCAGCCTGCAGCAATCGGCTCTCATCTTCGGAGGCAACGGCCTGGCTTACGTCGCTCTGCATAACGACGGCCCCGCGCTTCTGCTCGGAATCGGGCCGGGTTATGACCTTCGCTCGGCGATGGTGGTCAGCAGCTCCAGCGCGAGTGGCTCATCCGGTGGAATGACACAGCAAGTCGGTTTTACGGGAGTTACCGCCGCGCCAGAGCCCGCAACTTATGCCGGGTTCGCTGGTGGCTTTATCCTGCTGATGGCGTTCCACCTGAGAAATCGGGCTCGTTCCAGGCGCGTTTCGGCTTAGTGTCGGCCGGTTTCTCGCCGCGGCCCATTTTCTCGATTTCGCTGAAGTACACGCGGCGGTTCTCGTCCATGGCCAGGTTCGAAAGGATGACGCTGGTGGAGTCCGCGAGGCCCACCTCAACGTCGGCTTTCGGCCGCTTGCCGTCCCGGCAGTTCGTGAAGAAGCTTTCAAGCTCGATATCCACCGGGTTCCGGGGCTCTTCCGGTGTGGCGATTCCCTTTGCATAGAGCCAGCGCCGCCCGAACTTCATTTCGCGGTCGAGGAAGCTATCCCCCGATCCCACTTCATCGCGATACATCATGATCGGGAACCCCTTCTGCGCCCCGGCCGCCACCATGGTCGCGCCGGCCTGCCATTTCTTCTCGCCGGCGCCCGCTTTTGTCACTTCCGGTGGTGGCGCGGGCTCGCGGAACCAGACGGCCAGCGCGGGATGGCTATCATCCCCGATGGTGATTTCCACGCTGCCTTCGGTGCCCATGATGATCTCGCCGAACTCGGTGCGCGTCGAGTTGAATTGCGCCAGATGGGAGTTGGTGCTGATGTAACTGCACATCAGCTTCTGCGCCTTCGGGTACTTGAAGATCAGTTGGATGTTGTCGTTGATGTCGCGGCCGTCAAAGATATAGTCGTGCCCGCCCACGCCGATCACATATTCCGGACTCGATCCGAACATCCAATCCGCAACATCGATCTGGTGCGACGCCAGTTCGGCCGCCATCCCGCCCGAGTACTCACGGTACAGCCGCCAGTTGGCCATCATCTGCTGCTTCAGGTCTGGATTCGGCTTCATCTTCCAGCCGGGGTTGCGGTGCCATTGCGCCTGCATGTGCGTGACGTTACCCAGCACGCCTTTATCGATCATCTCCTTCACAGTCTGATAGAAGACGCTGTAGCGCCTCTGCAGGCCCACCTGAAGAACCTGATGCGCATGCTCCGCCGCCAGCGCCCGCAGCGCGTGGATCTCTTCCGGTTTAAACACCAGGCTCTTCTCGCAGAAAGTGTGCTTGCCCGCGGAAAGCGCGTCGCGCGTGATTTCGAAATGCTTGAACAGCGGCACCGCGATAATCACAGCGTCCAGGTCTTTGCGGCTCAGCAGTTCCCGGTAATCCTTGAACTTCGCGGGATTGGTCCCGATGGTGTCGTAGCCATGCTGCAGCGCCGTTTCGCTGATATCGCAGACTGCCGTGCAATGCCCGTTATCCAGACTCTTCAGATGCTTCAGCAGGTAAGAACCGCGGCTGCCGGTCCCGATCAGCCCGAAGGAGACCTGGTCGTTGGCGGCTCGAACTTTTTGGATGGCGGGCGCGGCAATCACTGCGGCGCCGGCCAGTTTGAGCGCATCGCGCCTCGTCACTTTCGGATCGTCTATGTCGTCGGGCATGGCCGCATCTCCGCTTCTAAACTATCACGCCCCGTTAGTGACGGCTCGCACCTTCTCGGCCAGATTCACGCTGCTGTAAGGTTTCTGGATGAAGGCTTCCCTTTCCGAGAACCGCTCCATCGCCTCCAATTCACTGTACCCGCTGCATACAATCACTTTAATGTCCGGGCGGATACCGCGCAGCACCGGCAGCACTTCTTCGCCGTTCATCCGCGGCATCGTCATATCCAGCAGAACTGCGTCGAACGCGTAGGGGTCCCGCCGGAACAATTCCAGCGCCTGTTCACCGTGCTCTGCCAGAATGACGCGGTAGCCAAAGCGCTCCAAAGCGGCCGCTGCCGCGCGCCGCACCACTTCCTCGTCGTCGACAATCAGGATGGTCTCGGACGCTCGCCATGTTGCGCGCGATTCATCGGACGTTTCCGCCGGCGAGCCCTTGGATCGAGGCATGGTCACCGTGAAAGTGGTCCCTTCTCCGGGCGCGCTGGCAACTCGAATGGTTCCCTTGTGGCTGCTCACGATACCCTGCACGGCGGCCAGCCCTAGTCCCCGGCCTGTGAATTTGGTGGTGAAAAAGGGGTCGAAGATACGGCTCAGGGTCTCCGCATCCATGCCCGTTCCCGTGTCGGAAACCTCCAGAACCACGTATTCGCCCGCCTTCAGTCCGTCGGATTCCTTCGCCTGCGCCTGAATCCTGGTAGTCAGGCGAACGATACCCGTGAGGTCCTCTGGAATCGCTTCCGTCGCGTTGATCACCAGATTCATCACCACCTGTTGCATCTGCGCGGGGTCCGCTTCCACCACGCAGGGTTCCGCCGAAAGTTGAATATCCAGACGTACCTTCTTATTGGACATGGAGGCGTGAATCAAACGGAGATTGTCCTCAACCACGCGCCCGATATCGATATCTTCGACGTAAAAGCGGCCTTTGCCCGAATACGCGAGCATCTGGCTGGTCAACTGGGCGGCGCGTTCACTCGCTTCAATCACGTTGCGCTGCAAATTCCAGGTATCGGAGTTCTCCTCAAGGTCCTCTATCACCAGACTCGCGCTCCCCAAAATGCCCGTCAGCAGATTGTTGAAATCATGCGCGATGCCCCCCGCCAGCACTCCCAGGCTCTCCAGTTTCTGTGCGTGGCGGACGCGTTCCTCCAGTTGTTTCCTGTCCGTGATATCGATGCCGACGCCCGAGACGCTCTGGCATCTTCCGCCCGCGTCGACGAACCCCTGTCCGCGCTCCAGCATCCATCTGAGCGCGCCATCCGCCCGCTGGAACCGGTATTCCACCTCGTATTCCCCGCCATAAGCAAGCACCGGATCGATGACTTTGCGCAGGTGTTCCCGGTCATCCGGGTGAACCAGCGAAAGAAGAATGCCGGCCGCGCGCGGCTGCTCCCCCGGATCGAGGCCCACGATCGCCGCCAGCTCAGGCGACATCGTGAGCGCATCGCGCTGCAGATCCCGCTGCCACGTACCCATCTGCGAAACGCTCATGCTCAGCCGCAGTTGGGCCTCACTCTCAAGCGCCGCTTCCTCGGCGCGCTTCCGGTCTGTAATATCGAGCGAAGTGCCAATCGAACCAAGGTAATCGCCGCGAGCGGAATGCCTGGGCGCGCCGCTATCCAGCAGCCAGCGATACTCGCCGTCTTCGCGCCGCATGCGGTATTCGAGAGCAAAACCTGTTTGCCGTTCAGCAGCCAGCGCGTACGTTCGGCGGACTTCGCGGCGGTCATCCCCATGCACCAGCTCCAGCCAGTTGTCGCGTAGCGCCCGCTCATATTCCCAGCCGCTGAACTGGATGAAGAAACGGTTTACATAATCGCGGCCGCCGTCGCGCGTGCCGGTCCAAATGATCAACGGAGCGGAATCCGCCATGATCCGGAAGCGTTCCTCGCTTTCGCGAACCGCGTCCGCCAGTTTGCGGCTGGCGGTGATTTCACGAATGAACAGACTCACCCCGGCGGGCGAGGGATACGCCGACCCGCCGAACCACCGGTCATGCGGCTCGTCGTAGAATTCGAAGTGCACCGACCGGCGCTCGTCAACCGCCTCACGCAAGTGGGGATACGCTTCGCTGAGAACCGTATTCGGATACAGCGAAACCAGATGCTTGCCGATCACTTCGCTTGTTCGCCGCCCCAGCATGCTCGCCGCGGGATCGTTTGAGAAGTTGATGCGCCACTGATGGTCGAAGGCCAGGAACCCGTCCGCGATACTCTCCAGAATGCTGCGCTCCCGTTCCCGCGCAATCCGGGCATCGCGCGCGCTCGCCTTGGCTCGAACCGCGCTCATCATGGAGTTCTCCGTTGCCGAGCGCAAGGCATCGCACAGGAAACTCATGAGTGCCCCGGTGATGACGAAGAGGCCGGTGCCCACCAGATCGCCGTTGCTCGCCCCACGAAAGGTGTAAAGCGGTTCGATTAAAAAATATTGGGCCACCAGTCCTGAGATCAGCGTTGCCGCCAATCCGGGTACGAATCCCCCCGCCCACGCGGTTACGAAGACGGCCCAATAGAAAGTGGAATAGGGGGCGGCAAACTGCAGAACCGGGTACAGCGGATAGCGAATCCCCCAGGAAGCGGCAACCGATGCCACCGCCAGTGAATACGCCGGCACCGGTCTGAAACGTCTTGGTACGGGTAGAGAAAACATTCTCTGCTCACTGATTCTATCTGGCGGCGCGGCCGGATGTATATGAATCTCGTATAGTAAAGAACATCGCCGATGCTACATGAAGTCTGCGCCCGGTCAGACCGCGGAAAAGTCAGGGTTAACAACGAAGACCACTTTTTTATCGACGAGGCGCGCGGCCTCTATTTGCTTGCCGATGGAATGGGCGGAGCTCGCGGGGGTGAGCGTGCTTCGCAGTTGGCCGTTGAAACCGTTGCCGAACTGCTCAGCGAAAAAGCCGCCCCGGATGCATCCGCTCTCCTGCACGCGGTGGAAAGCGCCAACGGACGCGTGCTGGCCGAGGCGCGCGGCAATCCGAAACTGGAAGGCATGGGAACCACGCTGGTGGCCGCGGTCGATTTAGGGCAGAGCGTTTCGGGTCCAAGCGCATCCGGGCAGGGCTCACAAAGCTTTGCCATCGCCAGTGTCGGCGATAGCCGCGCTTACCTTTGCGATGCTGCCGGTCTACGCGCCATCACCGAAGACCAGACCTGGGTTCAAGAGGTGGGGCGCCCGCTCGGACTGGATGAAGAAACCCTCAGCCGGCATCCCATGCGCCATGTGCTCACCATGGCCATCGGGGTGGCGGACGTGGTGGATGTCCGGTATTACAAGGTTGCGGTTCCATCCGGCGCTTTCCTGCTGCTTTCAAGCGACGGCCTGCACGGGGTGGTAGCGGCCGCGCTCATCGAAGGAATTCTCAGAGAGGACGGCCCCGGCAACGACACTCTTGAGGAGAAGTGCAATCATCTCATTCAAGCCGCGCGCCAGGCCGGTGGTCCAGACAATATCACGGTAGTTCTTATTCGCGTGCTGTAAACGCCGCCGCTCTCCTCCTGGCGTTTCACGTCCCTTTTCTCAACGCCCAGTCCAGTCTGCTCGAAGCGCATATCATCTCCGGGGAGGGTCAGGTCAGCCACCCGGGCAGTCACCTTCCCCGCCCGCTCGTTGTGGAAGTGACCGACGAGACCGGCCAGGGTGTTCCGGGGGCGCTGGTCAGTTTTCGAACTCCCGATAACGGCGTCTCCGGGACGTTTCGCAACGGGTTGAAATCCGAAATTTTGACAACTGATCGCGCCGGCAGGGTGGCGCTGCATGGCCTGGAGGCGGGAGGGTTCGCCGGCCCGTTCCAGATCCGCATGACCGTAGCGAAGGGGGAAGCGCGCACCGGGGCTGTGTCCAATCAGTTCATCGCTCCCGGTAATTCGGGCGGTGGCGCTTTCGCCAGGTTCCGCCCGCACGCGCGCTGGCTGGAAGTGGGTGGTTTGGTCGCCACCGCCCTCGTCGCTGTTGCGTTGAAGGCCGCCATCTCGAGCAGCGGCGGCTCCAGCGTGCAACTCCCACCCACCATCGGGCAGCCCACCGTGACCGTAGGCAAACCATGAAACTTCTCTGCGTTTTCGCCGGTATCTCGTTGTTTATCTCGTCGTTCATCTCGG
>Ga0182012_10000571_pt1 | contig 40732 bp, 38 predicted proteins | sample 612S2SmetaG_FD_120486 | JGI IMG/M metagenome (GOLD analysis project Ga0182012, IMG submission 120486) | Permafrost microbial communities from Stordalen Mire, Sweden - 612S2S metaG | ecosystem: Environmental > Terrestrial > Soil > Wetlands > Permafrost | place: Sweden: Stordalen | collected... | reverse complement strand
GAACGGCAGATCGATGAATACGTCGAGCAGCGCCTTTCCCGGAAAGTCATCGCGTACCAACACCCAGGCGGTGAGCAGACCGAACACCATGTTGAAGACGGTCACCACAACCGACGCCGTCAGGGTCACCCGAAACGCCTCCACCGCGGCGTGCGAGGAGATCGCGAGCCAGAACGCCTGCCAGCCACCTCCCACGGCCTGCCAGCCAATGGCGGCCAGGGGCAACAGCACGATCAACGAAAGCCACAACATCGTCACACCGAACCGAAGTGATGCGCTGCCCGGGCGGCTCAGGGTACGCGCCTTCGGCGGCGGCGGTAGTTCACTGCCGGGCTGGGCCAGTTCGGGTCGGATCGCCTCTGGTCCGGAGGTTTTGCCCAAAATAGAGCGAGTCATCCGGTGGCCTCCTGATATATCTTGGTGATGCTGCCCGTGTTCTTGTCGAACAGTTGCGGGTCTGCCGTACTCCACCCCCCGAGGTCGTCGATCGTCCACAGTTTCACCGGCACGGGATACTGGTCCCGGAAGTTGTTGGCTACGGCAGGATCGACCGCCCGGAACCCGGCCTGCGCCCACGCGGTCTGTGCCGCAGCGGTGTACTGAAAGTTGTTGAACGCGTTTGCCGCATCCAGGTGCGCGCTTGTGGTCACCACCGCGACCGGATTTTCGATCTTGAAAGTCTGCTCCGGGAGGACGTGTTCGACCGGTTTGCCCTGCCGCTCAATGGCGATGGCCTCGTTCTCATAGCTGATCAGCACGTCGCCGCTGCCTTCGACGAATACGGAGGTCGCGAGCCGTCCCGACGATGGGCGTAGTTTCACGTGCTCGAGTACCAGTTTGCTGATGAATTCGATGCCACCCCGACTGTCTCTGCCGCCATGACTTTTGGCGGCGTAGGGAGCGAGCAGATTCCATTTGGCCGAGCCCGAACTCAGCGGGCTGGGGGTGACGACCTCAACGTCTGGGCGCAACAAATCGTCCCAGTCCTTGATGTTCTTGGGATTGCCCTTTCGCACCACCAACGTCACCACCGAACCGAAGGGGATACCCCTGCCGCCATCCTTGTCCCAGTCCGGGGAAACCTTGCCGGCCTTGACTAATCGCGTAATGTCGGGTTCCACCGAGAAGTTCACGATATCGGCCGGTTTCCCCTCGACAACCCCACGTGACTGGTCCGCAGACGCCGCGTATGAAGTGACCACCTGCACGCCCTTGCCCTCCGGGGAGGCGTTGAATACGGGAATCACCTTGCTCCAACCGGGTTCTGGAACCGAATACGCGACCAGAGTGATTTTCGCGTTGACATCGGTCAGCGCGCCGGCGCCTACGACGTCGCTGGCGCCGCCCTGACACGCCGCAACAACACCGCTGACCAAGGCGAAAGCGACGCCCGACCGCCAGCGCCACGCGCTGCGGATGTTGTTCCGCCTCTGCGACATTTAGGTGGGCCTTCCGGTACGGGACTAGGTGTATCGATCCCGTCGCCACGGAGAGAAATTTAGAAATTCAGCAACGTCGCCAACTTCCATTCCAGACCGCGCACGGGCTCAAGGGTCAGCGACAACAGCGCACGAAGACATGGCGTTCCGAGGATCCGCCTGCTGCGTGCATGGCGCGAGACTAGCAAGCACTTGCGCCCTTGTGTGTCAGCAGCAACGTGGCGATCACCCGTGGTGGGGGCCGAATGACGAGGGGGATCCTCCGCGACCGACGACGGCTTTACGTTGGTGTAAAGCGGAGGTAGCGCGCCCGGGCGCCTCACCCGGACAGGTATCCGCACAGCCTGCTGTCGGCGGGCGTCGTAAAAGTCACGGTGAGGGAAAACACGGGTAGCCCTGTTCCCGGACGAATTCATGCTTTCCCGGGCATGCCCTAACGTCCTCTGATGCCGCTGTCGACCAGCTTCACCCTCTTGTGCGGATAGCGGCGTTCCGCATGCGCCTTGGCCTGCGAGTTCGGCAAGAAGTCCAGCGTCTCCTTCCTGTCCCGCAACGGTTTCAGCACCAAATCCATGAACCCCTTGCGGTCGACGCCGTACGGCTCGACGACATCCTCGCCGGCCGGGCACACCGCCAGGCATGCGGACGTGTCGATCACGCTGACGCCGGAAATGCTGAAATCGAGATCGTCACCCGAACCACTGGCGGGTTAACACCACAGTTGCGCACCAACGGCCATCTAGCGACGAACAACAAACGCAACCTGCTCAAATCCGTCGTTATGTCGCAGGTTATGTCATAGGCGTCAGCGAAAGAAAGCCGAACATGGACCGCCGCAAGCTTCGCAGTGGAAACCGGGATCGGCGGCAGAGCCGAGCCGTCTGACCGTCGGGCCAGCGCGGGCCCCTCCTGACAGTGCCGCACGGTTGGCGCATCCGGAACAACTAGCGCAGTATCGCGCTATGAGGAGAGAAGTGGGCACCGAGATCGAAGTTGAGATCACCGCGCCCACGACGCTGGAGTTTCAGATCGCTGTCGCCCCTCATCCAGGCACCGAGGTATTCGAGTCGCTTCGGTTCGTGTTGAACGGAACGCCCATCCAACCCTTGGAAGTCAGCGGTATGCACGGCAACCGAATCCACAAATTCGACGCACCCGTGGGCACACTGAAGGTCGACTACGCGGCGACAATCGTAGGTCAAACCGATCCGGCGCCGGTGACCGAATACGACCAGTCAATGTATCTGCGGCCAAGCCGCTACGCCGAGGCCGATAAGTTCTACGGTTTTGCCGCAACCGAATTCGGCAGCGACGGCGACTCGGCGACGCTGTTGGAGCACGTTAGCTCGTGGGTGGGAACCAGGCTGAACTACGTACCCGGCTCCAGCGATCCGATCGACGGGGCCGTGGACACATTGCTCGCCGGCGAAGGTGTATGCCGCGACTTCGCGCATCTGGTGGTGGCACTGCTGCGTGCGGTGAACGTCCCGGCCCGCCTGGTGTCGGTGTACGCACCGGGCTTGTATCCAATGGACTTCCACGCGGTGGCCGAAGCTTTCGTCGAGGGCCAATGGCGGGTGGTCGATGCGACGCTGCTGGCGCCGCGGCAGACGTTGGTGCGCATAGCCACCGGTCGTGACGCCTCGGACACGGCTTTCCTCGATAATCATAAAGGCGCGATCGCACTGAACCAGCTGGTGGTGACCGCCGTCGTCGAAGGCGACCTGCCGCGCGATTCGATCGACCAACTGGTCTCTATTCGTTGAACCGCCGCTCCTCGGTGATCTCGCCGTCAGCAGCCGACGTTCAGATGCTTTCGCCTCGGGCCAGACGCACGATGGAGTCCGCGGTCTGGAATGCGCGAGAATCGCGATGCGCGGCGTAGATGGGAAGGCCGGCGGCCTGGCGTAGCACCAGCACCGCAAGGGCCGTGGCAGTTCGGTGCGGAACGATCAGAAGGTTTACCTTGGCGTCTCGGCCGCTAACGGTCATGACGTGTTGGTGTATTCCCCGCCAACAATGCAAGTTCAGATCCGGTTGGCTTTGCAACGCGGACCAGTTGACATTGATATCGACGATCGGCCCGAGACGGGCGACCAGAACAGAAACCAACTGCGGCAGCTCCCGCGAGATACGCCCGGTGCGCGGCCACCACGCTCCATCGATATCGCGTCCCAGCCTGGAAGCCAGGGTGAGCCGCACCGGGCTTGCCGGGCGCGCGCCAGAGGGGCCAGAAGGGTTTGCCTGCTCGGCACTGACCAGTGGACCTGCGCGATTCATCGGACAACCCTTCGCAATTCGAGACGATCTGCCAGCGCGTGTCGCGCAGACCAAGCAACCGCGTTGTCCGCGATCTCGTTCGCGAACAACGAAACGGCTCTCCCCGCTACGCTACGCCACCTGCATCAACTCGGGTCCACACCCTGAATTACCACCGCACGTCGGGTGAAATCGTGTCAGGTCCGAGGTCAGCGGCCATGTCGTGTATGCTGAAAACTAACGTTGGCATTACGAATAACGATGCCTCCGCGTCGTAGACCGTTCTTTTCGCTGCTCATTAGTGATCCTGAAGTAAGGATCCCGAAGCTGCGGAAGCAGATGCCCGTGCATCCGCACAGACTTTTTTGCGGCGATCGATATTGCCTGCCGGCAATCTCGCCAACATGTGCGTTGTGTCTCCTCAACGATTCGCTGGGGCGCGCACACCTGAAATCTGAAGGCAATACATACATGACTACACAACCATCCTTCGCCGATCTCGGCGTCGGCGAGCCGATAATCAATGTGCTCGCCGCACGCGGAATCGCCACTCCTTTCCCGATCCAGACTCAGACTCTTCCCGACACCCTTGCCGGGCGAGATGTGCTTGGCCGCGGGAAGACTGGCAGCGGGAAGACGCTCGCCTTTTGCATCCCGCTTGTCGAACGATTGGCACGGATGCGCAATCCATCGGGGCCCAGGGGCTTGATCCTGGCTCCCACTCGCGAATTGGCGTCCCAAATCGCCGCTGTCCTCGAGCCCCTGGCAGCCGTTCACAATCTGAAGGTCACGACGATCTTCGGCGGGGTGCCGCAAGGCCGCCAAGTAACAGCGCTGCGGTCTGGCATCGACGTCATTGTCGCCTGCCCGGGCCGATTAGAAGACTTGATGAAGCAGCGGATCGTCAGGCTCGAAGCTGTCGAGATCACTGTGATCGACGAAGCCGACCACATGGCTGACCTCGGCTTCCTGCCCTCGGTCACGCGGATCCTGGCTGCGACACCTGCGCGCGGGCAGCGAATGTTGTTCTCGGCGACCCTCGACAACGACGTCGACAAGCTCGTCAAGCGCTTCCTCAACGACCCGGTGACGCACTCTGTCGACGCTGCCGACTCACCCGTGGCTGCCATGACTCACCACGTGTTCCATGTCGCGGGGGCGGAGGCCAAGAAGGAACTGGTCCACCACCTCGCCTCTGGCACTGGCCGCAGGGTCTTGTTCATGCGCACCAAACATCAGGCCCGCAAGCTTGCCAAACAGCTCACCGATTCTGGGGTTCCATCGGTCGACTTGCACGGCAACCTTTCTCAGCCCGCTCGCGACCGTAACCTTGCGGCGTTCACCTCCGGCAAGGCACGCGTCCTTGTCGCCACGGACATCGCCGCTCGCGGCGTCCATGTCGACGCGGTGGAACTGGTCGTACACGTCGATCCGCCGGCCGACCACAAGGCCTACCTGCACCGCTCAGGCCGTACGGCACGCGCCGGCAGCGGGGGTGACGTCGTCACGCTGGCGCTGCCTGAACAACGCAGAGAACTTCAGGCGATGATGCGCAAAGCAGGCATCAACGTCAGTCCCCAACAAGTTGTCGCCAATTCCGCACCGGTGCAGGCACTAGTCGGTGACCGTGCGCCCTACCAGGCCCCGCTCGCTCCGACTACCGAGCGAACACCCAACTCCGCCGAGCGCAACGGCAGCCCGTCTCGCAGGAGTCGATCTGCCGGGACGAGGCAGCGCAGACACGGCGGGGATCAACGTGTTCAGCGGCAGGCCAGCGCCGACGCCGGCAGACGTCGAGGCGCACCGCAGCGCCGGCATGCGGGCGCCCGAAATACTTCAGAATGACAAGGCGCCGACGATAGCGCGCTCGCGCGTGGCTCTTGCCCCCCATGCCAATCCACCACGAAGAATTCACTGCCTTCGTAAAATTCGGCCCGCACGACATTCCACCGCAGTCAATAAATGGATCTGGACTCCGCTGATTGAGCGGCACCTACACGCGATTCATGCGTCATGTCGCGATCAGCGCGGGTTACGCTATCGAGCATCGTGGGTTTGTCGTATGCCGCCCCTTCGGTAGCCGTCTGCGATAGTGCAATTATTAGACGGGAGCGTCCCGGTGGCGCACGTTTCCTCCAATCCCTTGAGCTTGACCCGATTAGCGCTGTGCCAACGTGACCACACCCGGGGTGCCATAGACGGCGCGTGGTGGCCAAAAAGCTTGAACTTGAGCTCGGAACTACCTGACCTGGTTGCCGTGTTCGGCTCATGGATCGGAAAGGTGCACCGCGTCGTTTACGACCCGAGCGCCTGGATGCCGGCACCGGCGCGAGTAATTCGACGCCACGAAATGATCTCGCTGGATCCATACCGGTTGGTTTTCAGCGACACCATTTACCTGATGGGCACGCATTCCCGCGACGCGGTGTTATTCGTGCTTCCGCCGGCCAGCTCCAGCGAAGATGCCGGGCGCCTATTGGGCGAAGTCTCCAGTTCGGCTCAGCCGATGAACGCGACGGTACTACGCCAACTCATCCGACAATGCATCGCTGGACTCGCTCCTGAGGAAGTCGCTGTGCGGTAATGGGATGTTGGCACCAACGGTGCGGTATAGTGTGTGGAAGTTCCCTGGGTATCTGTAGAAGCCACAAGGGGATCAGAGGCCGGGTCGCTACAGTGGCGCCGGCCTTGTCCATTTGATGGGCAGATCGAGCTTCGAGACAACCCCGACGGTGTAGTGATCATCGCCCCTGTGGCGCAGCGCTTTTAGCCCGTATGCTGTTTAATGACAACGAAATCCCCTGTGCGGCTTGTCGCGCCAACAGCGAAGTCGCCGAGGGAACAAGCAGAGTCGGCTCCGGCAAGTTTGGCCTGCTGCCGGAGCCGAACAGGGAGTAGACTCCCGAAATCGGGACCGATACAGGCCCCCATTATCAAAGGGCCGCAATGTCTGATAAATCTCCTCGGCAAACTATGACCAAGAAGACGGGTAAGTCCCTGAAAGAGAAACGAGCCACGAAGCGCGGCAAGGCCGACCAAGCCTCGCAGACCGAGGCTCTGCTGCATACCAAGAAAAAGTGAGGTAGCAGAACTATTTTGTGGGGTTTTCTGTGTTACGGTTGGCGCGGGATGTATCTAAATTACATCCACTTGAAAAGAGAGAAGTTAGTATGACACAGGGAACCGTGAAATGGTTCAACAGCGATAAGGGGTTCGGCTTTATCGCTCCTGACGGTGGCGCAAAAGATGTGTTCGTCCACCATTCCGAGATCCAAGGGGACGGTTTCCGCTCCCTTGAGGAGAATCAACGAGTCGAGTTCGAGATCACCCAGGGCCCCAAGGGTCCTCAGGCAGTTGGAGTAACCGCCGTCTAGCGCTTAAGTCGAAAACCCCTGGGGCGGACTAGGTATCGTCCCGGTTTGTTTACGGGCGGCCTTATCGGTCGGTCCCGGTGGTTGACACGACTTTCCGCAACCCTTCACAAGCTGGTACGACTTTCCGCTCATCGCAAGCGCATTCGACGAGATCGCAGCACCCCACCATCCGTTAGCCGCGTGTAGCCGTCACCAGTCCGCGTCGCCGCGTCTGACCACTGCTCTCGCCCGGCACCCGGAGTGTGTTCACGGTGCGGAACTTGTATTCCGACGCCGTCTCAGGCGCATCGTCAGACGTCGCAGACAGGAACCGATCCGGAACGCTCAACTTGAAAATTGTGCGGAAGGTGAGCAGGTACTGGCGAACAAGCGGGCCGGTGGTATACGGCAGGTCGTAGCCGGCACATAGCGCCCGAACCCGTTGGGCGATCTCCGCGTAACGGTTGCTCGGCAAATCAGGAAATAGGTGATGCTCGATCTGATAGCACAGGTTGCCGCTCAGGAACGCCAGCACCGCGCCAGCATCAAAGTTCGCGCTGCCCAGCATCTGTCGTAAATACCATTCGGGTTTCGTCTCGCCCTCGAGTGCGGCGGGTTCGAACTTCTCCGCGCCGTCCGCAAAGTGCCCACATGCGATCACGACATTCGCCCATACATTGCGGAGCAGGTTGGCAACCACGTTCGCTTTGAGCGTGCGCCTCCATCGTCGAAGACTGAGAACCGGAAAAAACACGTAGTCTTTGCCGGCCTGCCGGGCGACCTTGCGGAGCAGCGCCTTAGTAATAGCAGACTTCTGAGCGGCGGTCGTCGCGCGCTCGTGTTCCGAGTGCAAACCGTGCGCCGCGATTCCCCATTCGAACATGATTGCCAACGCAATGTTTCGCAAGGGACTCAACAGGTGACTGCGCTGCCACTTCTGGTCGCGGGTGACCCGCAGGACGCCGAACCCGAGGTCGTCATCCACACCGACCACGTTGGTGTACACGTGGTGGCGGTAGTTGTGCGAAAACCGCCAATGCGACGAGACACCCGCCATGTCCCATTCCCACGTGCTGGAATGGATTTCCGGATCGTTCATCCAGTCCCATTGCCCGTGGCCGATGTTGTGGCCGAGTTCCATGTTCTCGATGCTCTTCGCCACGGCGAGCGCGCCGGTACCGAGCACCCACCCGACCTTGCCACGACTTCCGGCGATAAGCAGCCTCGCGGCCACGTCGAGGAAACGCTGAAACACGATGGCGCGCCGGATGTATGCACTGTCCTGTTCGCCGCGGGAAGCCTCGATGTCGCGACGGATCGCATCTAGCTCGAGCGCAAAGGCCTCGAGATCCGCGTCGCTCAGGTGGGCGTATGCCGCTACGTCGGTTATTGCCATCTGCGCCTCATGAATGTTCGGGCAAGGTCGCGTCCCGCCCGACCCGCGGCCTGACGGGCGCGCGGGCGGGATTCGGGGTGGACAGCAGCATGATCATGTCTTTCTCGGTGACTTCTTCGATGGCGCGGTTTCGGTTGACCCGGCGCTGCGCACCTGCGCGAGCACGCCGCCGGATCGGCCAAGCTGGGCGGCCAAGCCACTGAACACAACCTCGAATCCGTGGTCGAGTCCGGTGAGCCCCTGATAAACGGCCCAAGTCGGCATGAGCTCAATCAACCGGAGGAATTTGCCATCCCCCGTCGGTACAAGCCTAGACGCAGGATGCCGTCGGTCCCCCACGGCGTTCGACGACGGCCTGCACACCAGTGAACCCAGCATTAGTATGTCCGCAGTGTAAGCCCATAGCGGTGACAGCGGGAACCGCGCAGCGGTGAACAGTGACGCACGGGAGGTTAGACTCCGTCGCGGCATGCCAGGACGTCTGGCCGGCGGTGTTCTGGACCGGCGGAAGGGCTCGGGCGGGTGAGCGGTCTCTTGGTGCCTCCGATCGAGGAGCCGATCATCACCACGCCCGATGATCGGTGGCCCCACGCATGAGCGACGCTTACCATTACGCGCAGGTCATCTTGTTCGCCAGCGCCGTCGGATTGGTCGCGGTGCTGGCGAACCGTCTGACCGAGCGGGTGAAGGTGCCCGTGGCCCTGCTCGTGCTGGTCGGGGCCGCCCTGGCGGTGAATGCGCTGCCCGCGCTGCATCCGCCGTCCGAGCTGACCGTGGAGCGGATCCTCACCGTCGCGCTGGTGTTGGTGCTGTTCGACGGCGGCATGCACATCGGCTGGTCGCGCTTCCGCGAGGCTATTTTTCCGATCCTGTCGGTCGGCGTCCTGGGGACCTTCCTCACCACCGCGGGCGCGGCGCTCATGCTGCACTTCGCATGCGGGATCAACTGGTACCTCGCGGTGCTGGTTGCCACCGCGGTGGCTCCCACCGATCCGGCCCTGGTTTTCTCAGTCCTGGGCAAACGTCAGATCGCCGGGCGCAGCAGCACCATCTTGGAGGGCGAGTCCGGTGCCAACGATCCGGTCGGCATCTCCCTGATGGCCAGCCTCATCGCGGCGGGCGGCCTCAGCGCGGCCGGCTTCGCCAGCGTCGGAACCCAATTCGTTTTGCAAATGGTGATCGGTGCGGTCGTCGGTGTCATTGGCGGTCGCGCCCTGATCGTGTTCATCCGACGCGTGACGTTGCCCAGCGAGGGCCTCTACCCGCTACGAACGTTGGCCAGCAGCCTGATGCTCTACGGCATCGCCACGCTTGCGCACGGCTCGGGATTCCTCGCCGTGTTCGTCGCCGGCATCATGATCGGTAGCGCCCGCGGTCCCTACCAGCCAGAAGTCAAGCGATTCCACACCGCGCTGGCCGGGTTGGCCGAAATCGTCGCCTTCGCGGTTCTAGGACTGACCGTCGACTTGCACACCATCGCCAAGCCAGACGTGTGGATTCCCGGGATCGCGCTCGGCGCTGCACTGACGCTGTTGATTCGGCCGTTGGCGGTGGGTATCTGCTTGGCTCCCGTGCAGTTGCAGCGGAACGAGCGCACCTTCGTTCTCGTCGCCGGCCTCAAAGGTGCGGTGCCAATCCTGCTCGGCGAGTTCTTGCGGGCTGCGCACGTCCCCGACGCCGAGCGCCTCTACGGCATCGTGGTCGTCGTCGTCGCTTTCTCAGTCTTGGTACAAGGCAGCTCCGTGCCGAGCATCGCAAAACTGTTACGCCTGCCGATGCGCACCGTTGAACCCGAGCCCTGGGCGATCGCCGTCAGACTGCAGGACGAACCGCACGGGGTGCATCGACTGACCGTCGCTCCCGGCTCCAAAGCCGAGGGGACCACCATCGAGGACCTCGGTGACCAAACCGGCGACATCTGGGTAAGCATCGTTGTCCGCACCAGCGGCCTGGTGCCAGTGCAGGCCGAGACCGAGCTTGAGGCCGGCGACGAGGTGGTCATCCTGGCCGATCCGGAACTCCATGACACCCTTGCCGCCCTGTTCAACTCCTCGTGATCCGGTCCCCCAAGCTTGATGCAGTTGGCCCCGTAGCGCACGATGACCGAATGGTTGCGACCGACTTGACCAAACTTCAAATCCGCGGGGCACAGGCACCGTGACCGAATCCGGCACCACCCGCGTCGCGGTCTACCTCGACTTCGACAACATCGTCATCTCGCGGTACGACCAGGTGCACGGCCGCAACTCGTACCACAAAGACAAGACGAAGGGGCTCGAAAAAGACCGGCTCGGCTTGGCGATGGTCGACCTCGGCGCCATCATCGACTTCGCGTCCTCCTTCGGCACCCTCGTACTCACCCGTGCCTACGCAGACTGGTCTGCCGACGTCAACGCCGCCTACCACGGTCAGCTCGTCGGCCGCGCGGTCGATCTCGTTCAACTGTTTCCAGCGGCCGCGTACGGCAAGAACGGAGCCGACATTCGGCTGGCCGTCGACGCCGTCGAGGACATGTTCCGGTTGCCCGATCTGACGCATGTGGTGATCGTCGGCGGTGACTCGGACTACATCGCGCTGGCTCAGCGCTGCAAACGCCTCGGCCGTTACGTAGTGGGCATCGGCGTGGCCGGTGCTAGCAGCCGGTCGCTGGCCGCCGCCTGCGACGAGTTCGTCACCTACGACGCACTGCCCGGAATACCCGCCATCGCAACGCAAGCGACCGAACCCAAAAAACGGGGCCAACGCACGAGCTCCCCCGAACCCGGCCCCGACCCCGACCCCGACGACGAGTCGGCGGCCGGCGATCCGCAAGCCGCCGCCACCGGGCTGCTCGAACGCGCGCTGCGAATCGGGCACGAGAAGGATGACGCGGACTGGCTGCACAACTCCGCGGTCAAGGCCCAAATGAAGCGCATGGACCCGTCATTCAGCGAGAGGTCGTTGGGCTTCAAATCGTTCAGCGACTTCCTGCGGTCCCGTGGCGACCTCGTCGACCGCGACGAAACCAGCACGACCCGCTTGGTGCGGCTACACAGCGACAGCGCCTCATGATCGGCACCGCGCAGCATCCATCAGTGGTCCCTGCCGCAACGAGTCTGCACCGCCCGGCTCAGCCGACAGTTGCAGGGTTCGTGCATTTGCACTGACACTCACGGAGTCCCGGTGCTCAGCGCCGCAACGCGCGCGTGGCCGCCGGTTTGACCGAGGTGCGCCGCATGGAGCGGCAGGTCGCTTGGCGCTCGTCAACTGACTCGTCGGGGCGCGAACCAGAGTAGATTTGTCATTCAGCGAGGCTGCACGTAAGGAGCATGTTGCCCGACTTTGACGCCCAGCCTGGTCGCACCGCGCCAGCAGACCTGCTGCTCTCCCCCACCCAGCGGGAGACAGACGAGGCCGAATTGCATGCCGGGCTCAACAGAGTCGCCGGGATCGTGGCGAACGCCCGGGGGGTGATCGACGTACTCCGCGACGTGGCGGAATTCGCGGTCCTGGCAATTCCCGGCGTCGACGGTGCGGGTGTTTCGTTGGTCGACACACGGCAGGGTATCCGCAGCGTTGCGACCTGGGCTGCGACTGAGCAGCTTGTCCACGACATCGACGCCGTTCAGTATGACGAACTGAAAGAGGGGCCCTGCATCACGTGTATGCAGTCGCGGCGACCGACAGTGAGCGGCTCGCTGGGTTGTGACGATCGTTGGCCGCACTTCGGCGGCCGGGTAGCCCGGATGCGCGTGCATTCCGCGCTGGCACTGCCGCTGATCGTCGGTGATCAGGTGATCGGCTCGATCAATGCCTACGCCAAGAGCCGCGACGCGTTCGGCGACCACGCCGTTCGCTTGGGATCTCAGTTCGCCAACACCGCGGCCGTGGCGGTGCACAACGCGCAATTGTTGGCCAACGCTCACGAACGGGCGCTGCGACTCCAGCGCGCGCTGGATAGCCGATCGGTGATCGATCAGGCAGTCGGCATCGTCCGCAGCCGGTCGGGCGGCAGCGCGGAAGAGGCCTTCGAACGGCTCGCACACATCAGCCAAACCGAGAACATCAAGCTCCACGTCGTCGCCGGGCAACTGGTCGAAGAGGCCGTGCGGCGAGCCCGGGCACGGCGTCCCTGAAGCCGTCCCAGTCCGGTGGCCTACTCGGATGGCGAGGCCATGAGTTCGGCCATGTCCGCCACGAGTAGCAGCCGCGAATACCGATCCGTCATCAACCGGCGAGCGAGTTCGGTCAGGTGTTCGCCGTTGACCCGCGCGTAGGTCCGCAGCAGATCGAACGCATCCTCGACGGACACATCCAGCATTTCGTGAAGTAAGCCCTTGGCCTGTTCGACGATGACACGATTGGTCAGCGCGGTGCGTAGCGGCGGCACGACGCTGGACTGTGTGGGTGGGATTTCCTGGAGGATCGCGACACATGCGATATGTGTCAACGTCTGGCCGACGAGCAGATCGGCTTCGTTGAGGTCGCCGGGGCTGCTGCCGAACAAGCCGAGTGCGCCCAAAACCATTCCGGCGGCCCGCATCGGAAGGGCGTGCACCGAGGCAAAGCCGGCCTCGACCGCGGCGGGAACGAACCGCGGCCACCGCCCTGTTGCCGCGTGGAGATCAGCGACCGAGACCGGTTCACCGGTGGCAAAGCAGTCCAGGCAGGGGCCTTCGTCGGCTTGTAGCTGGAAAACCTCGAGTTCGCGGGCCTGCTCCGAGGTGGCGGCAAGCAGACGGAGCTGATGCAGCGGGTCGGCCAGCAGAATTCCCACGGCCGCGACGTCCAGCAGCTCAGCACAGCGTTCTGTGAGCCCGGTCAGCAGGTCGACCACGTCGAAGTCGTCGAGCAGGCTGTCGACGAGAGCGACGACGGCGTTCAGTACCTGCGTTTCACGAGGGTTGTCGGTCACGGTGTCCTTCTTTCTGGACTGTTGGAGTCCGCCGAGCGCGCTTCAGTGGGCCTCGAGCTTTAGCCGGCGGTCCAGGATGTCGCGGGCAACGTCGGTGGCGCTGCGGCCGGTGGCGTAGGCGTGGGCGCGCAGCCGGACAAGGGCCTCGGCCGGCTCGATCTCCAGCTGGGCGACGACCATGCCGGTGGCCTGGCTGACCTCGGCGCGGCTCAGCGCGTTGAGTTCTGCCCAAGCATTGCTTTTAGGGTCGGCGACGGCAGCCTTCAGGTCGCCATCCAGGAGGTCCAAAACTGGGATGCCGCCCAGCTCCGCGGCAGCCACTCCGCCGGCCAAGTCCTCGCCCAGCAGCGGGCCCGGCCGCGCGCGGAAAAGGTCGAGGGCACCGACAAATTCGCCGGCCACGACGATGGGGATCGCGGTGACGCCCCTGATCTGGTGGGCTAACAAGGCCGGCCCGTAGGCGGGCCAGCGAGCCTCCTGGGGATCGGCGAGGTCGACCACCAGAACGGGCGTCCGGCCCGCGACAGAGTCTAGGCACGGCCCCTCGCCGAAGGTGAACTGCAATTCGTCATACATGCGGGCGGGCGCGCCGCTGGATCCCAAAGTTCCGCTGCTCGTGCCGTCGAAAACCAGCGAGATCGCCGCTGCGTCAACGTCGAGCAGACCCACACAGGCCGCGCACAGCCGGTCGGCAGCCTCCACCCCGCGCCGGCCGTCGACGGCGGCCAACAGCTGCTCGTGGATCGCCACATTCAGCCGAACAGAGTTCGGGCAGCTGCGGCGGACGTCATCCCCCCACCCTTGCACCCTTTGGGCCGTTTGACGACCACGACTCCAACGGCATCAGACGTCAGCCTGTTAGCGATGGCATCGGCAGGCGCCGAAAATCGGCCATTGACCGCAGCCGCCGGCGAGAGAATCGTCAAGCTATCGCCCCGACCCGCCCGCGACGATCCGGGAGGACCATGAGTTCGGAACACGCAACAGAACAGGTGCGCCTCTCAGACATCCGCGAAGGCGACATGCTCCAGGATCCGAGATCTGGCAAATGGATCAAGATCACCCAAACAACCGACGCCACGGAACGATATCGCGTCTACCACGGCGACGGGGGTGAAGTGATCGACTCCCGCTTCGTTACAGGCCTTGTCAATCGCCAGGTGCGGGAGTGATTGCGCGCGCTAAACCTCGATCCGCGAACCCATGACCACCGTGCGGTCAGGGGGCAGACCGAAGTAATCGGCGGCGTCCGCGGTGATGTAAGAAGTCGCGATGAACAGCTGTTTTCGCCATCGCGCCATGTTCGGCGCCGTACCCTTCGTCAGTTCGATCTTGGACAGGAAGTAGGAAGCGTCCTCTATCGCGATCGTGCCTTCGGTCTGCGCCGGGGACAGCAGGCGGAGCACACCAAGGACATCCGGCTTGTCCATGTACCCGAAGCGCGCCGTGAGATGGATGATCCCGTCGTCGCGATAGCCCAGATCGTCGATTTCCGTCCGATCGGAGTCCGGTACGCGTGGGCACGGCAGGGTGTCAATCGTCATGATGATCACGTGCTCATGAAGCACGCCATTGTGCTCGACATTGGCCCGCATCGCCAAAGGCGTGGTCTCTTTTCCGCGGTTGAGGAAAACCGCCGTGCCGGGGACGCGCAGCAGTGACGATTTGCCTTCGGTGCACTGATCGACGAACTCGCGCAGCGGTCCCTCAGCCGCCGTCCGAGCCTGGGTGACGATCTCCTGCCCGCGCTGCCAGGTCGTCATCACGGTGAACGCAATCACGGCTATGAGCAGCGGCAGCCACGCCCCGTGGACCAGTTTGGTCAGGTTCGCCGCCAGGAACATCAGATCCACCAGCAACAGTGCGCCGGCGCCGATTAGCACCAGCCACAGCGGCGTCTTCCACCTTGTCCGGGCGATGTAGAAGAACAGCAGTGTGGTGATGGTGATCGTGCCCGTGACGGCCATACCGAACGCGTAAGCCAGCGCCGCCGAACTGCGGAAGGCGAACACCAGGATGAGCACCGCGACCATGAGCAAACTGTTGATCCACGGCACGTAGATCTGGCCAATCGTCGACTCCGAGGTGTGCGTGATCCGCAATCTCGGCAGATAGCCCAGACGAGCGGCCTGCGACGCCACCGAGTAGGCACCGGTGATCACCGCCTGAGAAGCGATTACCGTTGCCGCGGTGGCTAATAGCACCATGGGTAACTGGGCCCAGCTCGGGGTGAGCAAAAAGAAGGGGGCGCTCACCGCGGACCCGTCGCCGAGCACCAGCGCCCCCTGGCCGAGATAGTTGAGCGTGCACGCCGGCAGCACCAGAAATAGCCAGCCCCGGGTGATGGCCCGCCGACCGAAATGACCCATGTCGGCGTACAACGCCTCGGCGCCGGTGACCGCGAGCACGACGGCGGCGAGGGCGAAGAACGCAATTTTGAAGTGGCCGAACATGAATGTCACCGCGTATGTCGGCGAGAGCGCCTCGAGGATTTGTGGATGGCCGAGGATGCCTTTCACGCCGCAAGCGCCGATTGCGGCGAACCAGACGATCATCACCGGCCCGAATAGGCGACCGACGGCGGCCGTTCCGTAGCGCTGAACCGCGAACAGCACCAAGATGATCACCGCGGTGATCGGGACGATCCATTCGGCGAGCGACGGCTCGACGACCTTGAGACCTTCCACCGCCGACAGCACCGACATCGCGGGGGTGATCATGCTGTCGCCGAAGAACAGCGCGGCACCAAAGATACCCAGCGCCGCCAGCGTCGCCAGGGTGCGACGGCTGTGTCCCCCGCCCCAACGACGCAGCAGCGTGATGAGCGCCATGATGCCGCCTTCGCCGTCATTGTCGGCGTGCATCACCAGGGTCACGTAGGTCAGCGTGACAATGATCATCACCGACCAGAAGATCATCGACACTGCGCCGTAGATGTTGCCGTGGTCAAGTGGCACGGGGTGCGGGTCGTCGGGGTTGAAAATCGTCTGGATGGTGTAGATCGGACTGGTCCCGATGTCGCCGAACACGACGCCGAGCGCGCCGACCACAACGGCCAGGCGAACCGTTCGAACCGCTTCCGGGGCACCGACCGTGGGAACCGGCGGTGCGGGTTCTGTACTTGTCTGCACGGCGGGGTCCTCATTCAGCAGGATCGCACCTCGTCACGTCATGACGTGACTGGATGCGGTGTCGGCGGTAGCGACGCGGAAGGTAAATCGTAATCTGGCCATGGCTGTCCGCGCGCAGTCAGAATTGCAGCGTTCACCAGTTCGTCGACGCGATCACATCTCGATACGTACGATTCGCAGATCATCGACACCGTGCTGAGAACGCAGACGCTACGGCGCCAGTGCTGGTTGTTCGCGATCGGTTCGTCCTTGTTCGCGATCGGCACGGCTCCGGGATTCGCCATGGTCGGCGGTGCGGGCGCCACCAATCTGCTGTGCTTCGTCGGCTCCTGGTTTTTCACCGGAGCAGCGCTGATTCAGCTGCTCCTCAGCCGCCCGTCGAAGCTTCGATCGCTGAAGACGCCAACTACGCGACTTGAATTCGTTTCGGCAGCAATACAATTCGTCGGCACAGCGCGCTTCAACGTCAGCACCGGCGCAGCGCTATGGGCACATCGAGTTCCCACCCGCCGGCGGTTCGTGTGGTGGCCGGATGCGCAGGGTTCGATCGCTTTCCTGGCCAGCGGCGTACTGGCGGTCTTGGCAGTAACCCTGACGGTCGGGTTCGTTGCACCGAAATCACGCGAGTGGTTGACAGCCTGGATCAACATGATCGGCTGCATCGCCTTCGCCGCCTCGGCAGTCGGCGCCTTCATCACCAAGAGAGGGGTCACTGAAGACGCCCCGCTGGCCAACGTGGGCACCTTCGTCGGGGCGCTCTGCTTCCTGATCGCCGCTCTCCTGATGTTGCCCAAACGCTTCTCACCTGACCGCGAGTCGGCCGGCCTCTGATCCTTCTGAAGGCCGCAGCATCCTCCCGGCGAGCAGAGCCATAATCCATCCGGGCACGAATCGCGCCGAATTGGTCATGATCCGACTGCGCAGGCCCGGGACGGCCACCGGCCGGCCCCGGTCGAGGGCGCGCAGCCCGGCGAGCACGATCGGTTCGGGTTCGACGAGGTGTCGATAGACCGCGGTGTGCGCGACGTCCGCGCCGAGCGCATCGACGAACCCAGTGCGCGTGGGCCCCGGACACAAGGCGCTGACCGTGACCCCCGATCCCCTCGTCTCAGCCCACAAGGCCTGGCTGAACGACAGCACGAAGGCCTTGGAGGCTCCGTAGGTGGCTTGATAAGGGGCAGGTTGAAACGCGATCGTGGACGCAACGTTCAAGATGCCGCCCTTGCCGCGCGCCACCATCCCCGGCAACACAGCGCAGGTGAGACGCACCAGCGCGGTCACGTTGACCGCGACCAAATCGTTCTCCCGCGCCGCGTCGGCCTTCGACAGTGGGCCGTAAGTGCCAAACCCCGCGTTGTTGACCAGCACGTCGATCGGCCGTCCGTCGAGGAGGGCCAGGAGGGCGTCGACACCGGCGTCGGTGCCCAGATCGCCGACCACGACCTCGACGTCGAGACCCGGCGCGATCCGGCGAACAGATTCCTGCACTGCCGCCAGTCGCGATTCATCACGCCCGGTCAACACCAGGGGCAGGCCCCGCTTGGCCAGTTGCTCGGCGAATATGGCGCCGAACCCGGAACTGGCGCCCGTGATCACGGCGCACCCGTTTTCGACACTTTGCGCTTCGGCCATCTGGAGATCCTTTCAACCATGGTCATGGAGGATGTTTATCGCGTTAACATACCACTGATGTTAATGTTGTCAACATGGCTGACGAGCGGACTCGCGCCCAGAAATCAGCGCGGCGGCGCAGCACTTACCACCACGGCGATCTCAAACGGGCACTCACCCAGGCAGCGCTGGCCCTGGTTGCCGAGAAAGGCCCCAAGGGCTTCACCTTGACCGAGGCGGCGCGGCGCGCCGGCGTCAGCGCCGCAGCACCGTACCGTCATTTCACAGACAAGGCTCAGCTGCTGGCAGCCGTCGCCGAAGAAGGATTCATCCAGCTCAACGAGGCGCTCAGCGCGGCCGGTGAGGGTTCCCCCGACCCCAAGAACCGGGTAATAGAACTCGGACGAGCGTACGTGCGTTGGGCGGTCAATCATCCGGACTACTACCTGTCCATGTTCGGAACCGAGATGGTCAAACGGGATCATCCCGACCTGCTGGTCGCAGGAGGCCGGGCCTTCGACAACTTGGTCGATGCGATAGCGAGCTGCCTCGACTCGGGTGTGCTCGAGGGCCAAGACCCCCTCGAGATCGCGGGACCCATGTGGTCGCTGGTGCATGGCGTCGCCTCTTTGGCCATCGGCGGCGATCTGTGCGATGTCGGCATTGACGAGGATCCAGAAGCGCTGGTGGTGCGCGCCACCACCGAATTCTTGGCGGTCGCCGAACCCGCCTGACAGCACCACTCGGTCGAATTGTGTGCCACGATGATGCGGTGCGTGCATTCGCCTGCCCGGTGTGCCGCGGGTTCGTCGCATTCGAATCGCACGGTTGCCCGAATTGCCAGGCCGCGTTGGGATTTCATGCTCCGACGAAAGCTATGGTCGCCACCTCTTCGGGTGCAGCGGTCAGCGATGGGTCCCGTTGGATCCGGTGCACCAAGGCCGCCGACCTGGGCTGCAACTGGCTGGTGCCCGAGGAACAACTGGATCAGGTGAGCCGGGGACGCTGCTTGGCCGATTCGCTGATCCGGCGTGAACCGGCCGCCGACGACACCATGGCTATCGAGAAACTGGCGTCCACCGCGGTCGACCTGCGCAGGCTCACCTATCAGCTGCTCGACATCGGGCTGCCGGTGAATCCCTTCTGGCAAACCGATGGCGGACTTGCCTTCGACCTGCTGTCCAGCCATACCGCCGGAGAGCGGATCGTGATCGGTCATGCCGGCGGGGTGATCACCATCGACCTGGCAGAATCCCTGGACGCCCACCGCGAGTCGCTTCGTGTGCGTCTCGGCGAGCCGTACCGGACCATGTTGGGTCACTTCCGGCACGAGGTCGGCCATTTCTACCAGAACCTGTTGGTCGAGACCGGCGCGGGGATGCGCTATCTCGATGAGTGCCGCGCGCTCTTCGGCGACGAACGCGCCGACTATCAGGCCGAAATCGCGCGGCACTACAAATTCGGGGCGCCCAACAACTGGACCGAGTCCTTCATCTCGGAGTACGCGACGATGCACCCGTGGGAGGATTTCGCGGAATGCTTTGCGCACTATCTGCACATCACCGACACGATCAACACCGTGGGCGAGGCCGGTCTGGTTCTGATCGCCGACCGCGCGCGCGTCGCCGTTCCCCGGGACATCGTCCCGTTGGCGTCATACGCCGATGTGCCGATCGAGCAGCTGCTCTATGACTGGAAGTGGTTGGCGCTGTTCTTCAACCGCATCAACACCGCGATGGGCAAACGCCCGCTCTACCCGTTCGAAATCCCGCCGCCGGTAACCCGCAAGCTGGGCTTCGTGCACAAAGTCATTCGTCAAAACGCGTGATCTTATCAAGCAGCGATCAGCGAGGTCGCCCGTTCCACCAGTCGAACCCGAGGGTTCACGCTGTCATGTGCAAAGGGTCGGGGCGTCGCACACATTGCCGGGGCAATAAGTCGAGTGCGCGGCGTTGACGATGGATCCGACGTCTAACAACGACATGCCCTTAGGGGCCATGGTGGCGTGGATGTCGTCGGCAATCTGTTGTGGCGCCCAACCCCAAGTGAGGTCATAGCAGACCAGGTGCGCCACCCCGATCACAGCCTGATCGCTGTTCGGCGGCCAATCGAGCCCGACCGCGCGCAGTTTTGCAAGGTATGCGTCATCTTCGGGATTGGCAGTCGCAGTCGGAGCGCTACTAATCAGGGCAGCGGCAGCCATCATGGGGATTACAATCCTGGCCAGCCAGCGAGGTGAGGGCATTCGATTTCCCTTCCGTTCTTCGTGTGCCGGTCCGCAGCAGCACATGAAGAATAGCGAAAGCTCGACAATATTGGTACGGAAGATGTTTCGAGCTTCGACTGTGACCAGAGTCGTTTTGTCACCGCCGCCGGATGCGGCTTGCCCGATGGTGGGCGTACCCCCGCCACTTCGAACAGCGCAGAATGGCAGCCATGAACGAAATAGAGCAACTCGGCATTGACGTATCGCTCTTCTGCCCGGCGCAACATCACATCGGCAACCTGCTCAAGTTCTCCACCCAGATCGGCTATCGCCAGAAGGGCGGCCAGCTGGGCGCTTGGCCGTCACACCAGTCGGACGGGTGGTGGGAAGTCCGCTGCCCCGAGGGGTGTCCCGGCGCGTTCGGCGGCGCTGTGGATCCGATCCGCCAGGAGGTCGACAGGCTCGCGGCCGACCCGAGCCGGAGAACCGCCCACTACACCCTCAAAAAAGTGGGCTAGACGCGAGTGAAGGTTCGCTTCGGTATCGGGCTGGGTGCGGACACGGCCCCGGGACAGCTCGCCGGCATCGTCGACCACCTCGAGACCAGCGGGGTCGACTCGTTATGGTTCTCCGAGCTCGTTTACTCCCCCGCGGTAGACCCCATGGTCGGGATGGCCTACGCACTGGCCCGGACGACCCGGTTGAAGGTCGGCACATCGGTGGCGGTGCTGCCGGGGCGTCATCCGGTGCTGGTGGCCAAACAGCTGGCGTCACTGGCGGCCATCGCGCCCAAGCGGGTTCTTCCCGTCTTCGGCTTGCGTTCGGCGATTCCGGCCGAACGCGAGGTGTTCGTGGTCCCCGATGGCGAGCGTGCGGCGGTGTTCGACGAGTCGCTGCGGGTGCTGCGCTCGGCGCTGGCCTCCGATTCCGCCGGCGACACCACCTTCAAAGGCCGCTATTTCACGGTCACCGCGCCGGCCGTCGCACCGCGGCCGGTGCCTGCGCTGGACATTTGGGTGGGCGGCTCCGCGCCGGCGGCCTTTCGGCGCATCGGCGCGCTGGCCGATGGCTGGTTAGGCAGTTTCCTCACCCCCGACGAGGCTCGGGCGGGGCGCGAGGCCATCGAACGCGCCGCGGCGCAGGCCGGCCGGCATATCGAACCCGATCACTTCGGCATTTCGTTGGCCCTAGTGGAAGGGGCCGACGGGGAGTTGCCGGCGGAGTTAGCTGCCGGGGTCCGCCGACGTCGGCCAGACCTCGATCCCGGCGAGTTGATCGCAGCCGGCTGGGACCAGCTGCACCGGCAACTCGACGGCTACCTGGAAGCCGGATTGACGAAATTCGTCATCCGGCCGACCGGTCGGGCCCCACTGGACGGCTTCATCGATCGGTTCGTCGCCGAGCTGTCCGGCCGGCAGAACTAATTCAATACCGTCCGGAACCCGTTGCGGATCAAACGCTTTCGAAGATGCTATTGACGATATCGTCGCCGATACCGATGCCTGCGCCGGTGACGATCGCCTGGCCGAACCGTCCGCCGAGGAACCGCTGCAACGCACCGCCGCCGGCCGGCGCGGGCTGTTGGTACTGCGATTGGTAAGGGGCCTGGTATTGCGGCGGTTGCGCGTATTGGGCCGCGGGCGGCGCGTAGTAGGGCTGCACGGCGGGGACCGCCTCGACGGTCGCGACATGGTTGTCGACCACGGCGTGAATCGCCTGCAGGAGCTCCGTGGTGGTGCTTTGCTCGTCGCGGATCGCCAACGCGATCTCCTTGAGGTCCAGCGCCCATTCGCGGGCATTCGGGTCGCCCGCGCTGGCCGCGGCGGACAATTTGTCCGCCAGCGTCTGGATCAGGGTCGCGGTTTGTTGTGCCTGGTGCTGCAGCGCACTGAATTGGCGGTCCACAGTCTCGGTGTCCACTGCCGCGCTCTCCTTCGCTAGGTGTCTGAATTGACTTCTACGACCACAACAGCCGAGCTGGCTGAGAGCCGGCTGAGTGATCCCCATGATTCGGCCGTCAAATGACGGCGCGGGCGCAGTTCTCGCACCCCACGCGTATCCTCGTTATGATTCGGCCGTACAACAAGATACTAAGGGTCCCATGGAATTCCGTGTCTTTATTGAGCCGCAACAAGGCGCCAGCTATACCGACCAGCTCGCCGTCGCCCAACTTGCCGAACAGCTCGGTTTTGCCGCCTTCTTCCGGTCCGACCACTACGTGGCAATGAGCGGCGACGGACTGCCCGGACCGACCGATTCGTGGGTGACGCTGGGCGCCATCGCGCGCGAAACATCGCGCATCCGGCTGGGCACACTGGTGACCTCTGCAACGTTCCGTTACCCGGGCCCGCTGGCGATTTCCGTGGCGCAGGTCGACGAAATGAGCGGCGGCCGCGTCGAGTTCGGCCTGGGCAGCGGCTGGTTCGCGAAGGAACACCAGGCCTATGCGATTCCGTTCCCCTCGGTGCGGGAGCGGTTCGATCGGCTCAGCGAACAGCTGGCCATCATCACCGGATTGTGGACCACGCAACCGGGTGCGACGTTCGATTACGCCGGCACGTACTACACGATCGCCGACTCACCAGCGTTACCCAAGCCGGTGCAGAGGCCGCACCCACCGATCATCATTGGCGGCGTCGGCGCCAAGCGTACTCCGGCGCTGGCCGCTGAGTATGCAGCCGAATTCAACCTGCCGTTCGCGCCGATCGACGTGGCCCGAACCCAGTGCCGGCGCGTGGCTGACGCGGTTTCCGCGGCCGGCAGACGGGCCGACTCGATCGTCTACTCCTGCGCATTTGTGCTCTGCGTCGGACGCGATGACGCCGAAGTGGCCCGTCGCGCCGCGGTGATCGGGCGGGACCTAGCAGAGCTGCGCTCTAACAGCCCGCTGGTTGGGACGCCCGCCGAGATCGTCGACAAGCTGGGCCCCTGGCGGGACCTGGGCGTGCGACGCCTGTACGCCCAGGTGCTCGACCTGTCCGATCTGGCGCACCTGGAGCTATTGGCGGGCGAGGTTATGCCGCAGCTGCGTTGACGGAACGCGTTGGCCGATGAGCAATTCAGGCTTCACCCGGTTGACTGTCAACGTGGTCCATCGGTGGACCGCCGCCGTATCCGGCTCCGCGGTCAGCAACGGCGGTGGCCAGTGCCGTCCCACCCTGGATCGTCCCGACAATTTCGACTTCATCATTGACCTTGAAACCTGCAGTAGCGGTTGCGATTTGGCGTTTCTCAGCGTTGAGGCCAGCCGTGATGAGGGTGGTGTTCGGGCTGACACGGTAGGTCTGGGTGTAACCGTTGGCGCTTCGCGCGGTCACTGACTCCGCGGACACTGCGATCAGTGTCCCTTCCTGGCTGACCGGTTGGGGGCTCCGCAGCTGCTCATGCACGATCCCACCCGCAGTACCGGAAGGCGTTTCGGACGCGACCGCGCTGACCACCAGCGCTGCCAGACTGGCGACACATAGCACCGACGCACAGGCCAGGTCAACGATTGTTGTGGCGCCAGAAGTGTTGTGCCGGGCGCTCAAACCCATCCGCGGCCGTCGTCCCTGCTGCAAGTCGGTCATGCGGTGCTTGGCGCCCATGCCCGTCCTTCTTCCACGTGACGCAACCCGGCCACTACCGAGTCAGTTTGACTCCGGTGTGATACCCGAACCGCTCCATCGGTAAACGGTGGCGGCGCCGGTTCCGCCAGGCAGCGGAGCTATACCGGCCGCGGCCGAGATGTTCCCGCTCAGGCGGCGCGGCGCAGGATTTCTCGGTAGAAAGGGTGCAACGCAAATTCTTCGGGCCTCAGATTGAGGGAGTGACAGCATGACCATCAACAATCCTTTTTGGGAGGCGGTCAAGGATTGCGTTGAGCCCGATAGCCTCCAGGGCAACCCGGTGGTCGGCGAATTCCGTTCGGACCTCAGCGTGGAAGAGTGCATGGCCCGCACTCCGAACCGGCAAAGGCTCGTCAGGAAGTACTGCTGGACCATTCCCGACCCCGATACCGTGACGTTCGTGGCCGAGCACGCTCACGGTGGCCTGGTCGATCCGATGGCGGGGACGGGCTATTGGGCCTACCTGCTAGCACAGGTGGGCGTCGACGTCGTCTGCTACGACCTGAACCCTGGCGCGGCACTGGTCACCAATGGCTGGCACGACGAGGACCTCTATGCCGAGGTGTGCGCGAAGGATGCCGCCGAAGCGGCGGCACTGCACCCGGACCGGACGCTATTACTTTCGTGGCCGCCCCATGCACAGGATGTCGGCGCGCGCATATTGGTGGCCTACAAGGGGAAACGCGTCATCTACATCGGTCAGGGCCACGGCCGTGGTACTGGCGACGATCAAATGCACCGGATACTCGATACAGATTGGACCGAAGTCGATTCCCGCAAGCCGGTTCAATGGTGGGGCGTACACGATCGGGTGACGGTATATGAGCGGGTGTTCACCAGCTACTGGATCCCGGCGACGTAGCCGCTCGCCCTAATGGCAACCCCGGTGGCTAGTTTCGGCTCCGGCCGCCAAACAGCTGGAGGAAGAACGAGAACACGTTGAGCGCATCCAAAAAGATCGATGCGGCGATCATCGGTGCCGAGTCCATGTTCGTCGATCGGCGCAGCCGCTGGAAGTCGACCATGGTCAGACCGGCGAAGACGACCAACCCCAGGATCGAGTAGACCAGCGCACCGCCGGGAATGTGCACGAAGATCAGCACAACGCCGAATCCGATGAGCGCAAGTAGCGCCCAGAAGCCCATCCGGGCAATGCCGGACAGATCGGTGCGGGTGGCGTAACCGAAGGCACCGCAGCCGGCCACGAACAGGGCCGTCGCACCCCCGGCTTGCCACAGCGCGTCGGGGTCCGCGTTGGCGTAGTAGACCAGCGTGGGCGACATCCCCAGGCCCAGCAGCAGCCCCACCGCCAGCAACAGTGTGATGCTCAGGCCAGCGGAACTGCGGATGGCGAACCGCATCCCGATAAGGCAGCCGAACGCCAGGAGGTAGCACACGAACGCCACGCCACTGCCGAGGTCGCGCCCCAGGTAGGCACCGATGGCGAATAGGCCGGCCGTGGCGGCCACGAACCACATGACCTGGGCGAAAAGCGTGCGCGTCCGGTTTTGCACACCGACTGCGCCGTAATCGGGTGAGCTCATGGCGTGAGATGCTACCGCTGCCGGGGAACACATCCCGCACTTGGCAGTCCGCGGCAGGGGATGTTAGAGGCATAGCGGTTCGCCGGGACTTGTGACAACGTCGTGACACCCGCAGACTGGTCAGTATGCGCGACCGCGAGACGATCGACGCAGAATTGCGGCGCATCGCTTCTGCGCGTCGATCGATGACTGAGCACGGCGATCAGACGTCGTCCCATCAGCTCGACAGACTGCTTGATGAGCGTCTAGGCCATCACCCAGAAGAGAACGGGGTCATCGTCGCTATGCGGCGCGACCGCGAGAAAACCGACCACACCAGGCCTCGCCGGCGTAAGAATGCACTGCGCCGCTTCGGCCTACTCGCGGCCTTGCCGCTATCTCTGATAGCCGTCGCCGCCGTGTTGGTAGTGATGTTCGCGGTCCGCCCATCACACCCAGCCGCAGAGCCGGCGGACGTCCCGCCGTCCGGCGCACCACCCAACCCGGCGCCACCAAAAGCAGCCCCGCCACCGAAAGCACCAGCGCCGATGCTTGACATCGTCGACACGGCGTTCATCGACGCGTTGACACGCGAAGGCGTGCCCGTACCCAGCCGCGAATACGTGACGACCCAAGGTCACGCGGTCTGCGACTTCCTCACGCGCCAGTCCAACTTCGGAGAGGCCGTCAGCTTCGTGCAGCGATCGACGATATGGGACGCCAATCAAAGCACCGATGTCGCGGCCGGCGCCATCGTCTCGTACTGCCCCCAGTATGAAGTCGCAAGCCAGGGCGAAATGCAGCAGACATATCAGAAGACACTTACTGATATGCAAGCCATCCAACGCGATCTGCAAGGCATCGGAGATGGACTACACGGCATCGGCGATGGTCTGCAAGGCATCCCAGGCCACCAGTGATCCGGATCATCGCCGGAGTAATACGGGATTTCCCTACAGCTCCACGAAGTCGTCGGTGTCGACCCGGGCCGGACTATCGGCGGAGGGAGCGCCATCCTCCGCAGCGAAGTTTGAGGCCTGCGCCCGCCGGGCCTCGACCCGCGCCAAACACCGCTGCACAGCCGGCCCGGCTATGTCCAGTTTGCGGGCGATCTGCCGAACAGAAAGACCCGATTCCCGCAACCGATAGCACTCGGCGTCTAGACCACCGAAATACATTCTAAAAAAACCACTTTCAGGTAAACCATCAGGCTAGCAGGCATTTCACTGCCGCCTCACCGCCATATGTCAAGTGTACGCAGCCCACGTACGCAGTACTGCGCAACACGCATACTTGCCGTCCATCGGCGCCGCTGTCAATGCGCCCCATTGCTCCACGCACCGATCACGGGTGCCGAAAATAGTCACGCAATTAATTGACGAATTGGTCAATTCGTTGGCGACTGTCCGGAATTCCCCTGCATCTAGGTGCAGCGGGCCGGTCGGCGCGGCCAACATTCGATCAGCTTCGCGGATGTCTTCCTTTGTCCCATCGCGTGAAGCCCGCCTTCGTGGCGACGTCCTCGTCGTTGAACCAAACCTCGGCGATGGTCTGCTTGTAGGACGGGCTGTCTGGCGTGTGATAAAGCATCGAATCCTCGTTGCCCTTGATCGTCCAACCCGCCGGACCACTGCCACCAGCACCAGGCTTGGCCGACCCCACACCGTAAGGACCAGGCGGCACATCAGCCAACTTGGCCGTGGCGGCACCACCGGCCGCCGCCCCGGCAAGCTCAGGGCCGGCTGCGTGCGGCAACTTCGCAGTGGGCGTATCGGGAGCCGACACACGTGGCGCCTTCACGCCGGCGCTTCCGCCCAGTGCGGCGTAAATCGGAATCTGACGCTTGACCCGCCGGATCATCAAAGCGAAAGTCAGCAATAGGCCGAGGACGAACGCCAAGGCCATCAGCCAATAGGTCACGTTGTACATTACCGTGCTCCTATCTCGCACCGGGAAGGGCCGCGAGGGCCTCTTCTTCGCTTTTGCGCCTGATCAACAAAACGGTGATCAACCAGGCGACCGCCGAACCCCCGACGAAGGCGGCCAGGTACCACAACCACTGGATGACGAAGTCCATCTCGAATTCTCCTTAGCTGATTGCGATAACGACGCGACGGTTCTGTGCACGCCCTGCCGGCGTGTTATTGGGGGCGATGGGGTCGGCCGAGCCGAATCCCTTGGACGTGACATGGTCTCGTGCGACACCTTGCGAAATAAGGTAGTCGGCAACCGATTTCGCCCGGTCGCCACTCAGCGGAATATTGATCGCGTCGTTACCGGTGTTGTCCGTGTATCCGTCGACCGCCACATTAGATGCCGGACAGGCTTTCAGCTTTTCAGCGACCTGGCTCAAAATCTGCTGCGAACCATGGGTAAGGGTGAAACCGTCGGTCTCGAAGTTGATCGGCGTCCGCAGCAGTCCGGCGATATCTGTCGGCAAACTGCCGCAAGCGCCGACCGGAGCCGGAGCAGGGGTCGCCGCCGGGGCAGGAGCCGTGGGCGGGGCCACCGCCGGCGCGGGTGCCGGTGCCGTCACGTGAAGCTGATTATCGATCTTCACGTTCGGGAAGGCCGTTTTTGCCGCGGCTTCCACGCCAGACTTCACGTCCTCAGAAGGAGCAGTACCCGTGAGCGTCAGTGTGTCGCCGTCGAGTTTGAAGCTGAAATCCGGTATCCCCGCGCCTGCTTTGAACAACGCGCCGAAACCGGAAAAGTCCGGTGCCGTCACCCCGGCCTTGAGGTTGATGTTGTCGATCAGATTCAGACCCGGGCCCAGTGCGCCCTTCAGCGAATCGAGTAATGAGGCTTTAGCCGTCGCATCGGGCAGATCACCACTGAGAGTGAAGCTGTTGCCGTTACGGATGATTGACAACGGGGCGACCGCAATGTGCGGGGCATTGATGCCAGGTGCGCCCATCGACGGAACGGCCGCGGTCATCGCCGGGACGGCCGCGGTCATCGCCGGGACGGCCAGAGTGGCCGACGGGCTAACACTCGGTAGCGTCAGCGCCACGTCTTTCTTGGACTTGTCCAGTGCGCTCCACCCGAGGAATCCCAACAACAACGGAATGGCAAGCAGCGCAAGGAACCAACCAGGAACCGGTGACTGCCGATAGAACTTGGAGGCTGTCCGCCAGCCCCGAACAGTTCGAGTTTCATCATGAGAATCCGGCATGGGTCTTTCCCTCGATTCACGTGCAGGAACCGTTTCCGCGTGGCAGTTCCGAGGATAGGACGCACGCGAGTCCATGACGAACCGGGGGCGGAATTGTTTTCACAAACATCACATTTTCGGCAGTTGACGAGTGCCGATCACCGAGGTGCGCCGGAACGCATACAGGGCGCAGCCTAGGAACCGCCGCGGCAGCCCCTGCCGGCCGCAATCCCGGTGCTGTTCAGGTGCCCCAGCTCTGTGGCGGTGTGCTGGCTGCCGTCTTCACATTCCTAAGTCCGGTGAAATACAGTTAGCCGTTCGAGTCGCCCCGTTTTGATGGGAGCCGCAGATGTCGACTTTCCTGATCGCAGCACCCGAAGCTTTGGCCGCGGCGTCGGCGGATTTGAGCGGGATCGGGGAGGCGATCAGGAAGGCTACGGCGTCGTCTGCGCCGTCGACCACGGGGATTGTGGCGGCGGCCGCTGATGAGGTGTCGGCAGCGATCGCGTCGGTGTTTGGGGCGCACGGCTCGGCTTATCAGGCGCTGGGCGCCCAGGCGACGGTGTTTCAGGAGCAGTTTGTGCAGGCGTTGACCGCGGCTGCGGGCTCGTATGCGTCCACGGAGGCGGCAATTGTCTTCCCGCTGCAGGCCGCGAAGCAGACCCTGCTGGGCGCGGTGGATGCGATAAATGTGCCCAGTCTGGCGTTGACCGGGCGCCCGCTGATCGGCAATGGCGCCCCCGGGGCCCCCGGGACCGGGGCCAACGGGGCTCCCGGGGGGTGGTTGCTCGGTGATGGCGGTCCCGGCGGTTCCGGCGCTGCCGGCTTGCGCGGCGGGGCCGGCGGAGCCGCAGGGCTGATCGGCACCGGCGGGGCCGGTGGTGCCGGCGGAGCGGGCGGAGCTGGCGGCGCAGGCGGGCATGGCGGGTGGCTGTTGGGCACCGGCGGGGCCGGCGGGGCCGGCGGGTTCGCGTCGTCCGGGACCGGCGGGGCCGGTGGGGTCGGCGGGGCCGGAGGGTTGTTAGGCGCCGGCGGGCCCGGAGGGGCCGGCGGGTTCGCGTCGTCCGGGACCGGCGGGGCCGGTGGGGCCGGCGGAGCCGATGGGCTGCTTGGTGGGCTGGTCGGCGCCAGCGGCGGTACCGGCGGGGTCGGCGGCGTCGGGGACACCGGAGGTGCGGGCGGGGCCGGCGGCGCCGGCGGCCCACTGATCGGTGCCGGTGGCGGCGGCGGCAACGGCGGGTTGGGCGGCGTCGGGGGCGGTGGGGCCGGCGGGGCCGGCGGCAGTGCCGGCCCGCTGTTAGGTAACGGCGGGGCCGGCGGCACCGGCGGCGCCAGCTATTCGGGGAGCGGCGGGGTCGGCGGTACCGGCGGCCACGCCGGCTCGCTGGGCTCCGGCGGCTCGGGCGGTTCCGGCGGCGACAACTTCGGCAATGGCACCGGCGGTCGCGGCGGGGCCGGCGGCGATGCTGTTCTGATCGGTTTAGGCGGGACCGGTGGGGCCGGCGGGTTCGCGTCGTCCGGGGCGGGTGGGGCCGGCGGGAACGGCGGCGCCGGCCCGCTGGTGTTCGGCAACGGCGGTGCCGGCGGGGCGGGCGCACAGAGCGCCGCCGGCTACTCCGGCGGGGTTGGCGGGAACGGCGGCAGCGCGGTGCTGCTCGGCATTGGCGGGACCGGCGGTATTGGCGGGATCGGTGCGCCGACGGGCAGCAACGGTGCCACCGGCGCAAACGGGCTGCTGCTGTCGGCGGCGGCGCTCAACGCCATCAATGCGCCCAGCGTGGCTTTGACCGGGCGCCCGCTGATCGGCAACGGCGCTCCCGGCGCCGCGGGCAGCGGGGCCAGCGGGGCGCCCGGCGGATGGTTGCTCGGCGACGGAGGGGCCGGAGGCTCCGGCGCGGACGGCGTGCCCGGCGGGGCAGGCGGCCCCGCCGGATTGTTGGGCAGCGGCGGGGCGGGCGGGGCAGGCGGCCTCGGGTCGTCCGGTCCCGGCAGGGCCGGCGGCATGGGGGGACATGGCGGGTTGCTGTTCGGTAATGGCGGTCCCGGCGGGGCCGGCGGCGTCGGCGCCGCCGCCGGGGGCAACGGGGACGGCGGGAGCGGCGGGGCAGGCGGGCCTGGCGGGTTCTTGGGCTCCGGCGGGGTCGGTGGGGCCGGTGGGTTGACTGGTCAGCTGACCAGTGGTTTACGACCCGGCGCCGGCGGGGCCGGCGGGGCGGGCGGGCCGCTCAGTGGGCTGTTAGGCGCAGGCGGCGGCACCGGTGGGGCCGGCGGATCGTCCATAAACTCCGACGGCGGCGCCGGCGGCGCCGGCGGCAGCGGCGGCCCGCTGTTCGGTCTCGGTGGGGCCGGCGGCGACGGCGGCTCGAGCGATCTCGGCGCCGGCGGGCCCGGCGGGTCCGGCGGGGCCGGCGGGGCGGTGTCGGGCACCGGCGGGTCCGGGGGGTCCGGCGGATCGATTCTGGGAACCGGGTCGGCTAGCGGTGGCGGAGGCGCCGGCGGGGTCGGCGGCAACGCCGGCTGGCTGGGCTCCGGCGGTGCCGGTGGCGCTGGCGGCACTGCGGCAACAAGCCTCGGACCAGTCGCCGGCGGCCAGGGCGGGGCCGGCGGCAATGCGGCCTTGATCGGCGACGGCGGAGCCGGCGGGCCCGGCGGATTCGCCGCAACGGGCCCCGGCGGAGCCGGCGGCCAGGGCGGGGGTGGCGGGTCGCTGGTGGGTAGTGGGGGTTCCGGCGGGGCCGGCGCGGATGCCGCCCCCGGCTCGCTCTTCAGCGGCGGAGGCGGTGGGAGTGGCGGCAGTGCCATCCTGATCGGCGACGGCGGCAACGGGGGCAACGGCGGCAACGCCGGAACCGTCCCGCTGATGGGCAGCCCCGGTCCCGGTGGGGCCGGCGCCCTGCTGCTTGGCCTCAACGGGATTCCCGGATTGCCGATGAGCCAAAACCTCTTGGTCAACCCCGGCTTCGAAATCGCCGACCCGTCCGGGTCCGGCTACAGCGGGGTAACCATTCCCGGCTGGACGGTGACAGGCACCCCGACCGTGATCGCCTACGGCACTCCGCGCGGTTATCCTGGGCCGTTCTCCATCCCGGATCTGCCGGGTTTACTAGGCTTTCCGGGCAACCCGCCCCCGGGCGGTGGCAACAATTTCGCCGGCGGTGGACCCGTGGGCTCGTCCACCATCAGCCAGACCGTCAACCTCATCGCCGCAGCCGGGAAAATCAACACCGGCACAACGCCGTACACGCTGAGTGGAATGCTCGGCGGCTACCTCTTGGACCCGTCCTCGACCTCAGTGCAGGTCACCTTCCTCAATTCCAGTGGGGTCGTTCTGGGCACCGGCTCGATCGGGCCGGTCACGGCGCTGGATCGCCTGGGAGTCACCGGGTTTCAGCCACGGGAAGTTTCCGGGACGATCCCAGTGGGCACCACCTCCGCGGTGGTGACCGCAACCTTCGCCGACCACAACCCAGTCCTCGGCAACTACAACGACGCCTTTGTCGACAACCTGTCGTTTACCGCCGGCGTTCCAAGCCTCACCGCGGCGCCACTAACCCCACCGACGTCCAACGTCGGCCAACTGGATCACGTGTTCCTGATCTACATGGAGAACCATGGCGTCGGCGACATCGTCGGCAGCTCCAACGCCCCATACATCAACGCCCTGATCAACACCTACGGATATGCGGACAACTACTACTCGCTGGGCCACCCCAGCGACCCCAACTACTTCCGGATCATGGGCGGATCGGACTTCGGCATCGACTACAACCCGCCCCCGAACTCCATCAACGCCCCCAGCCTCATGCAAGAAATGGATCAGACGGGCGTGACCTGGGCCGGCTACGCGCAGAGCATGCCCTACCCGGGTGACATCGTGTCGTCTGGTGACTACGCCGTCGACCAACTGCCGTTTGCAAATTTCAGTTACGTCTACAACAACACCCCCGCCTATCTGCAGACACACCTGCTCCCCCTTACGCAACTGGGCCCCGATCTTCAAAACCCGAGCACCGCACCGCGATTCACGTGGCTGGCTGCCAACGAGGCCAACAACATGGAAGGCCCGATCAGTTCACCTTCCGACATTGCCAAATTCGTTGGCAGCCAGCTCACGACGCACCAGTACAACGTCGCCGCCGGCGACCAGTTCGTCCAGCAGCAGGTTTCCACCATTCAAAACTCGCCGACATGGACTGATCCGACGCAGAGGGACGCGATCATCATCACGTGGGACGAGGACTACAACAACCTGTCGCTGGGCATCGGTAACCAGGGCAACAACGTTCCAATGATCGTCATCCCCAACCAGGGCGCCGTGACGCTTGGGGGGATGCAATCCGGCCACTTCATCGCCAGCAACAACTACAACGAGTACGGCCTGATGGCCACCATTGAAGACGCCTTGAGTCCTACACCGGGAGCCCTAGCTCCGCTCACTGCCAACGACATGTACGCCCAACCCATGAACGAATTCTGGAGCTGAGGGCCGACGCCCGCACTACCTGCTCTGCAGCCTCACACACCGGGAAACCTCCCCAATAGTCCGCGATACGCAGCGTAGGGCGGGTTCCCGACCGGCTCTTCGCACTGGTCAGGCTGACAGGATTAACACGTTTCCGCAGTTCGCGGGTGGTATGCGGCCAGTTGGTAGGCGTGCATTGCGTGCACCCAAGCGCAGGTCGTTCACTTGCGCATGACGTGTAGTCCCAAACTGGTCCCCAAGAGTTGTACCGTTCGACAGTGCAGGTCGACGTTATGACTGTCCCGCAGCCCTTAGGACAGATCGGCGATGTCGCGCGGCGTACGCAGGCCGCGGGCTTCTGCGGTCTTCTTTTCACCGAAACTGGCCGTACCGCCTACCTCAACGCCGCCGTGGCATCTCAGGCCGCACCCGGTCTCGAACTCTCGACCGGCGTTGCGGTCGCCTTTCCGCGCAGCCCGTTCGTCACGGCGGCAACGGCGTGGGAACTCCAAGAGGCGACCGACGGGAAGTTCCGGCTCGGCCTCGGAACGCAAGTTCGAACGCATGTCGTGCGACGGTATGGTTCGACCTTCGACCGTCCCGGTCCGCGTCTGCGCGATTACGTGCTGGCCGTGAAAGCGTGTTTCGCCGCGTTCCGAACGGGGACACTCGATCACCACGGCGAGTTTTACGACCTCGACTTCATTACCCCGCAGTGGAGCCCAGGGCCCATCGACGCGCCCGATCCCAAAGTCGACATCGCTGCGGTGAATCCGTGGATGCTGCGCATGGCAGGCGAGGTGGCTGACGGAGTTCATGTCCATCCACTCGGTGAGCCCGGATATATTGCACGCCAAGTCATGCCGAATGTGGCCGAGGGGGCAGGGAAGTCGGGGCGACCACCGTCCGACATCGCAGTCATCGTGCCAGTCATGACGATCGTCGGCGATAGCGAAGAAGAGCGCCTTAACGAGCGTGAACTCGTGCGAGCCAGTATCAGTTTCTACGGAAGTACACCCAACTACGCCTTTATCTTCGACGAGGCCGGATTCGAGGGTACGACCGCTCGCATCCGTGAGAAGCAGAAGGCCGGTGACTTCAAAGGTATGGCGTCCGAAATCACCGACGGTCATATTGCCACCTTTGCCACCGAGTCGACTTGGGATCGCTTGGAAGACGCGCTGGTCGACAAGTACGAAGGAATCGCAACTCGCATCGTCCTATACAACGCGCTCGGCGATCCCGAGCGCTTCGAGCGATATGGCGAGGTCGCGCAACGCATATCGGCCCGGTGACCCGGCACCGCTAAACCTGGCGTCATCGCTTGAGGAAGCACGCCTTTATACCCGCACCAGTCGGGCCGAATGGGCCTCAACGGTCAGTTTCCTATCGAAGGTCCACAATGCTTCGGCGTTCGGCAATTCCCGCGTCTGGCCAAGCAGCAATCTTAGAACGACAGCTTCGGGTGATCGGTGAATAACGACAACGCGCGATTGAACATGACACGGTTGCAATCGATCTGGGTCAACGCCATCAGGCTCCCAATCGCCTCGGCGGCCGCGACACGGCTGATTTCGTAGTGGCGGCACTCGCGCCATTAACGCAAGCTACATCTTGCATCGCGCAAGAGTCCTCTTGCAGAATGGGGTGATGCAGGCAACGCCTTTCAGCGCATTCCTGCTGGAGCCCACGATCCTGGCCTCCGCAGCAGCAGACCTCGCCGCAACAGGCTCGATCACGTTCCTGATCGACGACCGTGCGCTTACCTACGCCGTCGAGGGTCCGACGATCCGCGCCGAGGAGGGCCGGGTCGACGGTGCCACCGCAGTGCGCCTGAATCAACAGGCATGGGACGACGTCGTGGGCCAGGTCCGCACCTTCATCAACCTCCTACTCAGCAATGACCTCGCCTTCGAGCGCGGCGGATTCGAGCAGCTGGCGGACTGGGAACCGATCCTGAAATATCTGCACGCCGGCATTCCCCTCTATGACCCGGCCAGGGTAGCCCTGGATGGACGAGACCCGTTGGCCGCCTTCACTCTTGATGCCGACGACGCCGAACTGCGGGCTCAGCTGCAGACCCTGGGCTACCTACACGTCAAATCCGTCTTCAGCATCGACGAGATGGCGGCCGCAGGCTGCGAGATCGACCGATTGGCCGCACTCGCCCGACCCGGCGACGAGCAGTCGTGGTGGGTCAGCGCCGAGGACGGAACGAGCACCCTGTGCCGACTGGTCTACGCGACGCAGCGCTCACCGGTTCTGGCTGCGCTGGAAAACGACCCGAGAATCCGCCGACTGGGTACCCTGCTTGACCCGACGCTACAAGTGGCGCCCGACCGGATGGAAGGCTGCGCGGTACTGCTCAAAGTGCCGGGGAACACCAACGGGCTGTCCAACATCCCGTGGCACCAGGACTGTGGCATGGGCGGGCACGCTATCCTGTGCCCAGCGGTCAGCGTCGGTATCCAAATCACCGGATCAGACTCCTCCACCGGCAATCTGCGGGTGATTCCCGGCAGCCACGGTCAGGCCGTCCACTACCGGTGGGAAGAACGCCTGAACCACGTCCCAGTCGCCGATATCGACACCGAACCCGGTGACGTCACCGTTCACATTCAGGACCTGATGCATGCCTCACCGCAGCCAACCGGGGCTGGGGGGCGCCGCACCATTTACGTCAGCTTCTATCCACCGCGACTGTGGGACTATATCGGCAAGGGCCAGTCGTTCAACGACCTCGTACGCAATCGCACCGAGCAGGTCGCACGCCTCCGGTAAGACCCGACCACCGGTCGGTGGAGGGCTTCCGACGTTAGGTTTAGCTTGTGACCATTCCCTCCGATGGAGTTGATATACGGCGCCGGGCCGGCTGGTTGCCGGACGGCCAGGAGGAGTTGGAGTCGTGGCTTTCCGGCCACCGGCAGCGGGTGCTGGCCAAAGGGGAGCAGGTCGTGCTGCATCCGGTGATCGTCGAGTTTCAGGAGTTGATCGACTCTGATCCCGTGGTGCGCATGTACGTTCACCGGATGGTCGCGGAGGTGCCCCACGCGAAGCGGTACCGCAACTACCGCCTGGACAGTGTCGAGCAGATGCTGCGGCTCATCAACGAGGTGCTGACCATGGCGCCGGAGTTCGGTGAGAACGCGGTGATAACGCCGCTGTGCGCGATTCTCGACTGGACTATGGGCACGCCCGCCGGGTTCGCGGCGTTTCGCGACCCGCGGATCAATGCGATGCTGAAGAAGATCCTGACCGTCTGGTGCGAGTTTCTCGACAGCGCCGCCTCGCTGTATGTGATCAACGATTCGCCGTCGGGGTGGAAGTCTGCCGCGGCCCAGCGTGCTATCGGCATTGCTCAGTTCGAGCACGATCCACAAGATGAGCACTGGGGCTTTGGGTCTTGGAACGGCTTCTTCACCCGGCGCTTCAAGGACGGCGCACGTCCGCTGGCCTCACCGGACGACGACAAGGTGATCGTCAACGCCTGTGAGTCGACGCCCTACCGTTTGGCTACCGGTGTCAAGCGCCAGGATCGCTTCTGGATCAAGAGCCAACCGTATTCACTGCAGGACATGCTGGCCAACGACGATTCGGTTGATCAGTTCGTCGGCGGAACGGTTTATCAGGCGTATCTGAGCGCAATGAACTATCACCGGTGGCATAGTCCGGTGGCCGGGACGATCGTCAGGGCCTTCCTCCAGCAGGGCACTTACTTCTCGGAAGTCGTTTCGGAAGATTGGGACGCGGTCCCCCCGCCGGTTTCGCAGTCCTATCTGGCACATGCTGCGATACGGGCGATCATCCTCATCGACGCCGACAATCCTGTCATCGGCCTCGTGGCTTTTACCGCTATCGGCATGGACGAGGTTTCATCCTGCATGATTGGCAAAAATGTGAAACCTCGCTACCACGTTGAAAAAGGCGAGGAACTGGGTTACTTCCAATTCGGGGGCTCAACCCATTGCCTCGTCTTTCGCCCGGGCGCGATCGCCGACTTCAACCTCGCGGCCGTTCCGCGATTGCACGACCCTAACGCACCGCTGGTGCTTGTCCGCTCTAAGCTCGCCACCGCCAACACGACAGCGTAGACGTCCCCAGAACCCGTGGTCCGTGTAATGCATTTAACCGCCAGGCAACCCACGTGATATCGGCAGCGAGTCCGCTATCACCTTGCCGCTCGTCTGCGAGGCGGCTGAGAGGAACGGCAAGCAGAATCGCCTTCGCCAGAGTGGGTCCAGGTCCGCTTGCCGCGCCTCTGACATGGTCGGAGAATCGGGATCTCAAGCCGAATTCCTCGACGTACCCGGCTCCCGGTGTTGCAATGTGGTCATGAGCGTAAAGCTGGGGTTCAGCCGGGCGACCTTTTCCTTCCTACGCGGCCTGGCCGAGAACAATGAGAAGGCGTGGTTCGAAGCGCACCGTCAGGAGTACGAGGACCACGTTCGCAAGCCGTTCGTCGAAGCGCTCGAAGCCTCGGCCGACGCGACGGCCGGTGGACCCTGGGAGCTGCACGGCGGCCGCGAGACGATGTTCCGGATCAACCGCGACGTGCGTTTCGCTAAAGACAAGTCCCCGTACAAGGCCTCGGCGAGCGGTCTGCTGACCCCCAACGGAGATAAGCACGAGAACTCCGGAGTGGCCTACCTGCACCTCGAGGACGGGGGCGGGTTCGTGGCGTGCGGCTACCACCAGCTCTCGCCGACCCGCCTGGTCGCTATCCGCGATCGAATCATCGAGGACGCCGACGAGTTCACCGTCGTGCTCGACGGGCTGGCCGAACGCGGCCGGGAGCTCTCCGATGAGGACTTGCTGCGCGCCATGCCCCGTGGCTACTCCGAGCACGCCGAACACGAGCACGCCAAGCACTTGCGCCGACGCTCCTTGATGGTCTGGCAGAACCTGACCCAGACGGACTGGCAGACCGGCGACGTCGTCGACAAGGTCGCGGCGCTGGTCGCCGACTGTGCGCCGCTCGTCGCCTTCATCGCGAGGGCCGAACTCGCCTGATCCGCTGAGGAGCGGGAGCCGATACGTTTGCAACGTTGACCATGGCGGTCGTGACTTCGGGTTAGCTCACGAGCGTCGGGAGCGCTGAACGAGATCGACTGTCGCCAAACGTAACTCGTCGATCGAGGCCAGAGGGCCACCAAAACCGACGCGGGTGTAGGCGTTGCCCCGCGCGGTGTCGACCTTCAGATCCAGACCGTATCGGTCGATGCCGGTGCATACGACCGTGGTGGCGTCGGGGTATCCGCCTAACGCCCGGGCCATGTCCACTAGCGCGGAAGCGTGGTCGGCGTTGAGGTGGGCGATCGCATCGGCGGCATCGGGTCGAATCGGGTCCGGTGCGGCCGCCGCGTACTCGGTGCCGGTGGCCGAGTCCATCCGGCCGTAGCCACCGACCCAGCGCACTCGCTGCACCCGCAGCACCCATACCGAGAAGTCGCTGTAGTCGATGTAGTACTTCGCGGACTCGACAGCGGCCAGGTGCGCCTCCCGGGCGGCGCTTAACTCATCTCCGGTCGGCCGTGCGGCGATGCCGGCGAGGGTGATTCGCCCACTGGCCAGCGGGTCGGTCTGGCCGGTCGGTGCCACGACGGCCAGACTCGCGCGGGGATCACCGGCGAGATTGCGGCCGTGTTCGGCCATATGCGACACGCACAGCACCGGCGACCCGCCGAGCAGTCCATAGGTGACGAACGACGCCCACGGGTCTCCCGTCGCGGTCAGGCTGGCCAACGTGCCGGTGTTGGTGGATGCGGTGATCGTGCGCGCCTCCTCGGCGGCCGACGGCCGCGCGGCGTCGGCGATCTCGGTCAGTGGCGGCGGAACCGTGGGGACATCGCCCGGGTCGGCGTGATCAAGGGATGCCACGTGCACGACGATACTGCGTCTTGTCGACTGCATAACGCAGTCCGCGGTCGACCTGTTCAGTCCGTAGAGCGCGCGTCGCTACTCGGTGTCGCGGACGGAATCGAGGCGCTGGTTCACCCGAGCCAGCGCCTCGTCGAAGACCTCCACCTTTTCGCCACGTCGTTCGTTGGCTGGCTGGGCGGCCCCGCGAGAACCTTCGGCCTCTACTCGGGCCGCGCCCTGCCGCCGCAACAGGCTGAAGTTTTTCTCGCGCGCAGTCCTGAGCCGGCTCTGTAGATCCTTCAGCTGCTTCTCGTCCATGCGATCCAGAGCGTCGGCATGACTCTCGCCGATCAACGAGTCTTCTTGCTGGGTCAGGTTCACATGGTGGTTGCTCACCGTAGATTCATAGCCTCGCCGGCCACACCGGCGCAGCGAATCGCCGGACGGCTCGCCCAACCGTCACGCCGGGGCCATCTCAAGTTCACATGGCCAGACCCATGACGGCATAACCAACCGCATGAGTCAGCACAGTTAGACGGTGACCACCGCAGCCCAGGGCGCGCCGCGTGTTGTGGCGACCGCGGCGGCTGTCACAGGTCGAGCACGATGGCATCCGCGGGTTGTGAGCAACAGATCAGGATGTTTCCTTCGGCAGGTCGTTCTAGAGGTTCGGGGTCGTAGCGGACAGTCCCGGACAGCAGTGCGGTCTCGCAGTTGTGACATACGCCTGCGCGGCAGGACCAGCGCGTTGGGACGTCGCACGCTTCGGCGAATTCGAGCAGACTGGCGCTCGGGGGACCCCACGGTGCGGAGATGGCGCTGCGGGCGAATTGAATGGCAGGTCCTGGACCGGGGAGCCCAGCGGGCTGGTGCGGAGGGACGGATGTCGGTGCAATCCCGGGTGTGAGTGCGGCTGCCGCCCCGAAGAGTTCGGTGTGGACGCGAGCGGGATCAAGTCCGTAGGTGACGAGGCCGCTGCTGAGTTCAGCCATGAACGCCGCAGGTCCGCACAGGTAGGCGTCCCCGTCGCGGGGTAAGCCGAGTTCACTGAGCGATTCGATCGAGAGGCGGCCGTACTCGGTGAAGTCGACACCCTTCCGGTCAGCCGAAGTCGGGCGGCTGTAGAAGATGTGAGATTGACTGTGGGACAACTGGTTAAGCAAGGAGCGGCTCTCTGTGCCGAAGGGATGCTCGGAGCTGTCGCGGGCGCCGTGCAGCCACCACACCTGACGGGCCGAGCCTGCCCTGACGAGCGCATGCAGCATGGACAGTACGGGGGTGGCTCCGATTCCGGCAGAAAGCAGGATCGCGGGCGCATCTCCGTCCGACAGGAAGAAGGTGCCGCGTGGTGCGGCGACGTCGAGGAGATCACCGAGTTGGACGTGGGTGTGGATGTATCCGCTGGCTTCCCCGTGCGGTTCATGTTTGACACTGAGCCGGTATTCATCGGAGCCGGGCCGGTTGGAGAGCGAGTAGTTGCGGATAAGAGGCGGACCGCTCAGATCGGGAAAGAGGCGTAGCGTGATCGACTGGCCGGGATGCCATTCCGGTAGGGCGGCACCGTCGGGGTCGGCCAGTGACACTGAGCGTACGTATCGGGTTTCGTCGTGAACCGCAGTCACCTGGAGTGGCCGAAACCCGGTCCACGCCGGCGGCGGACTGCTCGCGGCCGCCGTCAAACCGACATTGCCTGATCCTGACTCTGCAACGGGTTGCTCGGCCAGACTCCGCAGGGAGGCTTTCCAGCCCGGGCTGAGCGCGGGGATACGAAGGGCACGTTGCAGAGCGTCTCGAGGATGCCCGGGCAGGTAGAGCAGTGCGTCGATCTCGGCGACCG
>Ga0182012_10000569_pt1 | contig 40805 bp, 33 predicted proteins | sample 612S2SmetaG_FD_120486 | JGI IMG/M metagenome (GOLD analysis project Ga0182012, IMG submission 120486) | Permafrost microbial communities from Stordalen Mire, Sweden - 612S2S metaG | ecosystem: Environmental > Terrestrial > Soil > Wetlands > Permafrost | place: Sweden: Stordalen | collected... | reverse complement strand
AATGAACTCGACCCCGCTATGGCCGATCATTTCCTCCGGCCGATAGCCCAATATGGCTTCGCAGCTTGGGCTGATCTGAACCAGATTGCCTCTGGAATCCAACACCAGGATCAGATCCTGGGAGGTTTCGAAGATCCGCCGTCGCTCCTCGATCTCCTTATTGAGCGCCCGCTGGATTCTTAGGCTTTCCGTGATGTCGCGGGCGGTCTTGGAGGCGCCGACGATGGCCCCCGACGGGCCTTTGATCGGAGCGATGCTGAGCGAAACCTCCACGAGGCTGCCGTCCTTGCGCCGCCGTACGGTTTGGTGTTGATCGATCGTTTCGCCGCGGCCAACCCGGCGCAGGATGTCCTTAATTTCGCCGATCCGGTCGCGAGGGACGATAAGATCGACGCCTTTTCCGACCGCTTCCGCGGCCGTGTATCCGAACAGGCGTTCCGCGGCCGGATTCCAGCCGGTGATGGTGCCGTCCAATGATTTCGTCACGATGGCATCGTGAGATGATTCCACCGCCGCGCTGAACAGACGCTCGCGCTCCGCATGGCGGTCCCGGGCCGCCTCGGTGCGGCGATGTTCATCAATCTCCCTCTCCAGCGCCGCGGTCTTGGCATTTCCCTCATCCAGTACCCGAGCGAAGGCGCGGGCCAGCACGCCGGTCTCGCCATCAGCCCCGACTGGAATCGGAACCGAACCGCTCTTGCCGATGGTTTCGACCGCCGCGGTCAATTGATTGATCGGCCGGGTCAGCGACCGCGCAACAAAGAAGGCCAATGCGGCGGCGCACAACATCGCGATCAACCCCACCAGCAGGGAAGCATTCCGGATCGCGGTCGCCGGCACCATGGCAATCTCGGTCGGAAGGGTCTCGATGACCGCGATCCATTCGCTGCCAACCAGAACGGCCGGCGCGAACGCCATCATCGCCGACCGTCCGACCGTGTCCTGACCGACCCGCGCGATGCTTCGGCTCGTTCCGAGCAACGATGCGAACTCCGGGAAGTCGCTCTGCCAATCCATCGGTACGCCCAGCTGACCGCCGAATTCGCGCGAACGATCGGGGTGAACGAGATAGTCGCCGCGTGCATTGACGAGATAGATCGCCCCGCCCTTTGGCCCCGATGAGCGAACGCGTTCGAGCGCGGACCGCATATCGATGTCGAGGACGAAAATGCCGGATTTCTTGCCGTCGGCCGTGAACAGCGGTGTGGCGATACGCAGCGTCGGTTCCGGTGGCGGTTGTATTGCCGGAGTATCCGCCCTTAAAACCACCGGGGAGACATAAATTTCGTTCGGCCCCAAGGCCATCGTTTCCTTGAAAAATTCCTGGTCGCCTACTCGCTTCAGTTCTGGCTCGCTGACGATGCGCACCGCTTGGTCTGGGGTCTGGCGGTCGACGCGTACGAATTCGCGCCCACCGTCCTCGTTCCAGATGACGCGGAACCCCGAATAGCTCGGTTTGGCTTCGAGCTCGACCTTGAGACGGGCCGCCCACCGCGCCCGCCATGTCTGTTCGGGTATGCCGTCGATGGGATCGATGCCACCTGCCTGATGCGCGCGGATCAGCCCGTCCAACGACGCGGCAGATCTTCGGCCCGTGACATCGCCACGCGCGGCCGCGACGGAGGCTGCGAGCTCCCCGGCGACCAGCCGTGAATGCGTCTCGATCCGGTCGAGCACGCGCGGCAGGATTACAGCCAGGGCGTTGCGATAACTTAGCCAACCGACCGCGGATACGGCGACCGCAACCAACAGGATCATCGCAATCGCGAGTCTGGTCGTCAGCGTCGTGCTTGGTATCTTGCTGTTTCCGGTCCGCTCCGATGGGGAACGAGCCAGAACCGGCGACGCCATTGAGGTCTCAGGTGCGGGAGACTGCATCGTCGGCCGCGATCGATGGTGGCGACGTACCCTGCGCTGGTTCAAGGCAGCGCGCTACCGCCGCCAGCAAGGCGGAAGGCTTGAACGGCTTCTGCAGGCTCGAGATCGCGCCCAGCTTGGTCGCCATCGTGAGGAAATCCGGCGCCACCGCTGTATCCAGGGCGATTGGCCGGCCGGATATCACGATGATCGGAACCAGCGGCTGCTGCTGATGGATCAGCCTCATGGTTTCCAGGCCGTCCATTCCCGGCATGAAGATGTCGAGGAACAGCAGATCGAAATCGCCGGCGCCCAGTATGGCCAGGCCCTCGCGGCCATCACTGGCGGCGACAACGCAATGCCCGGCCCGTTCGAGCAGGAGCTTGATGGTGGCCTGAACGGCATTGTCGTCATCCACGATCAGGATCTTTGCCAAGGCCGGCCTTCCCGCGTTGATTGGCATCGAGGTTTGCTTTTGAAACCCTTGCTGGTATCGCGCAAGCGTTTCTTCCACCACGTTCCGCAATGTTGCTGTAAAAAACTGAGGTCCCGGAACCCTTTATGCACCCTATCAGGCAGACTATGTCTGAATCTTGGCAGCTCGCAACAAATGATTCGCTATTTGGATCCCATTGCGCCGAATCTTGGGCCGAGAGGCCGCCGACTGCATCACGCGAGGGCGATATTTCTCATTGAACTACCGCCGCCGATACCGATGGGTCCGGCATTCGCGGACGCTTGCGCGCACCGTAATTTCACGTGGTTGAGTTTACATCTCGATTTAAGACGTCAATGTCAAGTTGACGATGACTTCGACCGCATCCTGGGTCTGGAGCCGCCCCGATCGCGCTTGACGTTTCCGGCGAATTTTGCGCTCGCCGCCCTTCGGCGGAACGATCCGGCGAAGGAAACCTGCGAGAGGTTTGAATGCCCTTTTTGGCCCGCTACAAGGTGCTTACCAAGATCCTCTCGATTGTTGCGTTCATGGCAGCGATCGCTGTCGGCCTGAGCTGGCTCGGCATCAGTGCGCTCGGCACCCTGGACGAGGCCTCCACCGACATGAGCCGCTCGTCGAAGCGCGCGCTGACAGGTGCGCGCGCCAACCAGGATGTGATGGCGCTGAACCGCGCCGAATTCCTGATCGCGCTCGACCCGGGAGCGGCGAACGTTGAGGAACGCAAGAAGGCCATCGACGAGGAGATGAAAAGTTTCTCGGAAAAGCTCGATAACCTCAGCCGGACTCGTGACGAGCAGGCGAGGGCGATGCTCCCTGCCGTCAACGAGGCTCTGACACAATATAAGCAGGACATAGCTGAAACACTTCGCCTGGCCGACGCCGCCAAGTATGTTGCGCTGGACCAGCAAACCCGTCGCCTTCGCGACGCCGCGCTGAAAAGCCGGGAATCCGCCGAGCGATTGCAGGGCGCCATAAGCTCAGTCTCGAACCGCCTGATCGAGCGCGTCGAGAAGTTCTCCGAGGCGGCCTCCGAGGAATATGCATCGAAATCACTGCTGATGATCTTGGCGACCGCTCTCGGCGTTGTGCTCGGCGTGGTCGCGGGTTTCGTGGTCGCCCGCTTTGGTATCGCCCATCCGATTGCCGAACTTTTGAACGACTCCGAGCGGCTTTCGGCGGGCGATACGTCGGCGCAATTCAAAACCACCGCACGCGCCGATGAAATTGGCAAGGTGTCGAGCGCGGTCGCGAAATTTCGTGACAACGTCATCGCTCAGCAGCAAGCCGCCAAGAGCTTCGCGGATGAGGTCGAGCAGCGCGAGGCGTTGAACCGCAACATGGAAAGCGCGGTGGAAGAGTTCCGTACGACATCGGGTGGTCTTTTGAAAATGGTGAACAACAATGCCGGCATGATGAGACAGACCGCCGAAGCCTTGACCGGAATCGCCAGCGAGGCGACGCAGCAAGCGGCTTCGGCGGCGACGGCCTCCGAGCAGACCGCGGCCAATGTGCAAACTGTCGCCGCTGCCGCCGAAGAACTCACCAGCTCGATCCAGGAAATCGGCCGACAGATCGCGCTGTCGAATTCCACCGTTCGCTCCGCGGGCGCCACCACGAAGCGCTCGGAGAGCGAGATCGAGGGGCTGGCCCAGGCCGCGCAAAGCATCTCTTCGGTGGTGGATTTGATTCAGGCGATCGCCGCGCAGACCAATTTGCTTGCGCTCAACGCTACCATTGAAGCCGCGCGTGCCGGTGAAGCCGGCCGGGGTTTCGCCGTTGTCGCCCAGGAAGTCAAATCGCTTGCCGAACAGACTGCCAAGGCGACCCAGGAGATCGCCCAGCACATCGCGGGGATTCAGTCATCCACCGGCAGTGCCGTTGCTTCGGTCAAGGAGGTCGCGGTAGCCATGCGCCAGATCGACGAAGTAACGACGGCCATCGCCAGTGCGGTGGAGGAGCAGGGCGCTGCAACCCACGAGATCTCGCAGAATGTCCAGATGGCCGCCTCGGGCACGCAGACGCTGGCATCGTCGATCTCGATGGTCAATGCTGCGATCGAAAACACCAACCGCTCCGCGGATCAGGTGCTGGACGCTTCCGGCAAGGTGTCCGGCGCCGCCGAGCAACTCGCTGCCGAGGTCCAGGCTTTCTTTGTCAAGCTGCGTAGCGGTGCGCTGGATCGCCGCAGCCAGGACGATCCAAGCTTCAATGGACCAGAGCGGCGCAATCGGAACGGCGGTCCACGGCAACCAGCGGTCCGCATCCAGGACTGCAAGGTCGCGTGAGGAGGCGCGGCCGACGATGGCACGGATCCGGGGCGGGACTTGCTCTACCCGGCCTAGCTATGGGATGAGCTTTGGCGGTCTCCAACAGGTGTCGGCATGCCAGAACAGAAAAGTCCGCAAATGCTGCGCAGCGCGCGCTGGTTTGCGCCCGACGATCTCCGCGCCTTCGGCCATCGCTCGCGTGCCATGCAAATGGGTTACGCGCCGGAGGAATGGCAGGATCGCCCTGTGATCGCGATCCTCAACACCTGGTCGGACGCGCAGCCTTGCCACATGCATTTCAAGAGCCGGGTTGACGACGTCAAGCGCGGTGTCCTGATGGCCGGCGGCTTTCCGATGGAGTTGCCGGCGCTGTCGCTGTCGGAATCGCTGTTGAAGCCGACCACGATGCTGTACCGCAACCTGCTGGCGATTGATGTCGAGGAATTGCTGCGCGGCCACCCCGTCGATGGCGTGGTGCTGATGGGCGGCTGTGACAAGACCACGCCAGGGCTGCTGCTGGGCGCCACCAGCATGAATCTGCCCGCGATCTACCTTCCGGCGGGGCCGATGCTGCGCGGCAACTGGAAAGGCAGAACCCTGGGCTCGGGGTCAGATGCCTGGAAATACTGGGACGAGCGCCGGGCCGGGAAAATATCCGACAAGGACTGGGTCGATGTCGAGGCCGGCATAGCGCGCAGCTACGGCACCTGCATGACCATGGGCACCGCGTCGACCATGACCGCGATCGCCGAAGCCATCGGCATGACACTGCCGGGGGCGTCCTCGATCCCGGCCGCGGATGCCGGTCACATCCGGATGAGTTCGGAGTGCGGCCGGCGCATTGTCGGTATGGTCTGGGAGGATTTGACGCCGCGGAAAATCCAGACCCGCCAGGCCTTCGAAAACGCGATCGCGGTGGCGATGGCGATGGGCTGTTCGACCAATGCGATCATTCATCTGATCGCGCAGGCGCGTCGCGCCGGCCAGGATATCGGGCTGGACGATTTCGAGCTTGCCAGCCGGAAGGTGCCTGTCATCGCCAATGTTCGTCCGAGCGGCGACACCTACCTGATGGAAGATTTCTTCTATGCCGGCGGATTGCCGGCCCTGATGAGCCGGATCAAGGATCATCTTCACCTCGACTGCTTGACGGTGACAGGCCTGACGCTGGGCGAGAATATCGCTACCGCCGAAGTCTATCATGACGACGTCATTCGAACGGTTGCCAATCCGATCTACGCCGAGGGGGCACTGGCGGTTCTCAGGGGCAACCTCGCGCCGGATGGATGTGTGATAAAACCCTCCGCCTGCGAGCCGCGCTTGCTCAGGCATAGCGGGCCGGCTTTGGTGTTCGACGACTATCCCTCGTTGAAACAGGCGATCGATGATCCCGATCTCGACGTGACGGCCGATCACGTCATGATCCTGCGCAATGCCGGTCCGCAGGGTGGTCCCGGCATGCCGGAATGGGGCATGCTTCCGATCCCGACGAAGCTCGTGAAACAAGGTGTGCGCGACATGGTGCGGCTGTCGGACGCGCGCATGAGCGGAACCAGCTACGGCGCCTGCATCCTGCACGTATCGCCGGAATCCTATATCGGCGGGCCCTTGGCGCTGGTACGTAACGGCGACCGCATTACACTTGACGTGGCCGCGCGCTCCATCGATCTCGACGTCTCCGATACGGAGCTGGCGAAACGCCGTGCAGAATGGAAACCACCCGGGCCTCGCTTCGGGCGCGGCTATGGCTGGATGTTCACCAGGCACATCAAACAGGCCAATGAGGGCTGCGATTTCGATTTTCTGGAAACGAGTTTCGGCGCACCGGTAGCAGAGCCGTCGATTTATTAGTCTCGTCGTTTTCGGGTTCGCGCCCAGCGCGCCCTGGAATGACAACCAGCGGAGGGCGAGCCATCATGACGAGACTGACCGACGTCACCCGCAACAAATTGAAAACCGTCTCTACCGCGACGGCGGCAACCGCGCTGTTCAAGCGCGGCTTTCGCATTCAGATGATCCAGGACGTGCATCCGCTGGCCGCGGACCAGCCGACGCTGGTCGGCGAAGCCTTTACGCTGCGTTATATGCCGGCGCGCGAGGATCTTAACCGGATCGAGGTTTTTCGCGATCGCTCCCACCCGCAGCGCAAGGCGGTGGAAGATTGTCCGCCCGGCGCGGTGCTGGTGATGGATAGCCGCAAGGATGCCCGCGCCGCGTCCGCCGGCGCCATTCTGGTGACGCGGCTGATGCAGCGCGGCGTCGCCGGCGTCATCACCGATGGTGGCTTTCGGGATTCCGCGGAAATTGCCGCATTAGGTTTTCCCGCCTATCACCACCGGCCCAGTGCGCCGACCAATCTCACCCTGCACCAGGCGATCGAGATCAACGTTCCGATCGGTTGCGGCGATGCGCCGGTATTTCCGGGCGACGTCATCCTCGGCGACAGCGACGGCGTGATCGTGATCCCCGCGCATCTCGCAGACGAGATCGCCAACGAAGCCTTCGAGATGACCGCGTTCGAGGATTTTGTCACCGAAGAAGTTCGCAAGGGACGCTCGATCTTCGGCCTCTACCCCGCGACGGACCCGCAGACGCTGGAAGATTTTGCAGCGTGGCGGACGAGGATGGGAAGATAGGCCGCACGGACGCCGCTGGCTTGTTGCACCTCGCCGGGCTTCGCCGGATCGGGTGCGCCGATTATGCTGCCGGGCTGGGGCAAACCGCCATCAGGCCCACAAAATGCGTGTCGACATGCTGACCGGCGATGCCGAACCGGATGTCGGCGAACACCCCGATGCTGTCGACGCCGTCGATGTGAGTGTGGCGGCGCAGCTGCAGCGCGCCATTCACATGACAACCCGAGCGAAACCTGAAATCGAACGGCCCGGGCATCTCGGAGATCACGACATCCCTCTCCTCAGGCCCGCTCGACTGGCAGCGTATCGTCGCGGTCGAGGGAACGCCGGCGGCCGGCCCTCGATTGATGGCAATGTCAAAGACGAGGTCACCGTCGAGTGCGGTCCAGGTTCGTTTGACGATGTCGTTCATGTCGCCGCTCCTCACATCGCAGGTACGGGCCGCTACCACTAGTCGCCTGTTCCTCTGGCAGCAAGCTTACAGCGCGCGTCGTCGGGCCTTGACGACGCTGTCGAGATCGAACCCGAACGGCATCAAATGCGGCCGTGTCCGCGTCTCATCGCGCTACCTCAACAGGCCTGCTCCGGTCGAACGAGCGGTGCCTCTGCAGCGGCTCACGCCTCGCACCCATTCGCCAATCCCACCGCCCATAAGGCAAATGCATAGGCGATGGCGACCTCATCGAGGCGGTTGAAGCGGCCGGAAGCGCCGCCGTGGCCGGCGCCCATATTGGTGCGCAGCATCACCGGACCGCCGGAAGTCATGGTGCCGCGCAGCCGCGCGATCCATTTCGCCGGCTCCCAATAGGTGACACGCGGGTCGGTCAGGCCGGCCATGGCCAGGATTGCCGGATAATGCTTGGCCGCCACATTGTCATAGGGCGAATAGGACAGGATGGTCTTGAAGTCGGCTTCGCTTTCGATCGGGTTGCCCCATTCCGGCCATTCGGGCGGCGTCAGCGGAAGCTTGTCATCGAGCATGGTGTTGAGCACGTCGACGAAAGGCACCTCGGCGACGATGCCTGCGAACAATTCGCCGGCGCGGTTGGCAACCGCGCCCATCAGCATGCCGCCGGCGCTGCCGCCATGGCCGACGATGCGCTTTGTCCCGGTATATCCTGCCGAGATCAGCGCCTGTGCCGAGGCGGCGAAATCGTCAAAACTGTTGGTCTTTTTCTCGCGCTTGCCGTCGAGATACCAGCCCCAGCCCTTGTCGGTCCCGCCCCGGACATGCGCGATGGCATAAACAAAGCCACGATCGACCAGCGACAGGCGGTTGGCGGAAAACGACGCCGGCATCGCCATGCCGTAGGAGCCATAGCCGTACAGCAAGAGCGGCGCCGTACCATCGCGGCGGAGATCCCTGGCGTGCAGGATCGAGACCGGCACCTGCGCACCGTCATGGGAGGGTGCCATGATGCGGGTGGTGACGTAGTCGGCCGGGTTGTGGCCGGTTGGAATTTCCTGACGCTTGCGCAGGGTGCGCGTGCGGGCCGCCATATCGTAGTCGTAGACTTCCGACGGCGTCGTCATCGACGAATAGGAAAAGCGCAAGTTCGTCGTATCGAACTCATAGCCTCCGATGGTATCCAGTGAATAGGCCTCCTCGTCAAAGGCGATGGCATGCTCCTCGCCGCTTTTGAGATCGCGGATGATGATGGCGGGCAGCGCATGCGCCCGCTCCAGCCGGACCAGATGCCCGGCGAGAAGCTCGAGATCGATGATGTAGACACCGGCGCGATGGGCGATCAGGTCGCGCCAGTGGGTGCGCGCGGGCGAGGTGAGCGGCGCGGTGGCGATCTTGAAATCGATGGCGCCGTCCGCATTGGTAAGAATGAACAGCTGATTGCCGCGGTCGGCGACCGAATATTGCACGCCGGCCTCACGTGCCGCGACCAGGCGCGGCGGCGCATCGGGGTCGCTGAGATCGATCAGGCGCTGCTCGGAAGTTTCGTGGTCGCCGCCCGCGATCACGCAGAAGCGACCGCTGGAGCTCTCATGCAGATGGGTAAACCAGCCGGCATCATGCTCCTCATAGACCAGGATATCTTCCGCCTGCGGTGTCCCCAGGCGATGCCGCCACACCTGCATCGGGCGGTGGTTGTCGTCGAGCTTGACGTAAAAGAAACTCCCGCAGTCCCTGCTCCATACCACCGTGCCGTCGGTATCCTCGACCACGTCGTCGCGATCCGCTTTATCTGCCCAGTCGCGCACGCGGATGGTGAAATATTCCGAGCCCTTGACATCCGCACTCCAGGCCTGAAGCCTGTGATCGGGCGAATGCCGGGCGCCGCCGAATTTGAAATAGCCGTGGCTCGCTGCCAGCGCGTCGCCGTCGAGCACGATCTCGATCTCGCCGCCATCGCGCGGGCAGCGCCCGAACAGTTCGTGCTGGCCGCCGTCGCGGAACTTGCGCACATAGGCATAAGGGCCGTCAGGCGCAGGCACACTGGAATCGTCCTCCTTGATCCGGCCGCGCATTTCCGCGACCAGCGTCTTTTGCAAGGCGGCGGTGTGTCCGAGCAGACTTTCGGTATAGCCGTTTTCGGCTTCGAGGTAGCTGCGGATGTCCGGGGCCAACAGGCCGGGATCACGCAATACCTCCTGCCAATGGTCATCCTTCAGCCACGCATAATCATCGGTGACCGTGATGCCGTGGCAGGTAAATGAATGCGGCCGGCGCGGCGCCACCGGTGCGGCTGTTGTCGGGATGATCGGGTCTGTCACTAAAGTCCTCGTGCGGTGCTTGCGGAACGGGCCGCTGTCCTCTGCCATATCGGGTCGATTTCCCGGATTGCCAGATGCACGCCGCGCCTGCGGCAATCCCGCTGGACGCGCGGCCTAATTGCGCAGGCGGGTGCCGGCATTGGTGCCGAACATCGGGATCCGGTTGATCGCCAGCACGACCGCGAACGTGATCACCAGCATGGCGATGCCCAGCACTGCAATCGCGGCGAGATCGCCGCTTTCGTTCAGGTCGTAGATCAAGACGCTGATCACCTTGGTTTGCGAGGTGAACAGCACGATCGCCGCTGACAATTCGCGCATCACGCCGATGAAGATAAAGCACCAGGTCGCGATCAAGCCGGTGCGCAGCAGCGGCGCGGTGATCCGCAAAAGCGACGTCAGCCGGGTCGCGCCGAGAATGCGGCTGGCGTCCTCGAGTTCGGGATGGATGGTCAAAAACGCGGCCTGCAATTGCTGATAGGCCGAGGGCAGGTTGATGGTCAGGAATGCGATCAAGAGGATCCACAGCGTACCGTAGAGCACGAAGGGAGGCCTGGTGTAACTCAGGAACAGGCCGACCCCGAGCACGATCCCGGGGATGGCGACCGGGGCGGTGGCGAGAAAGCCGAGCAGGCGAGAGCCCGCGATCACCCGCCGCGTCGTGACATAGGCGATCACCAGCGCCAGCAGCGTGCCGATGGTCGCGGTCGCGGTGCCCAGGATCACGGTGTTTTTCAGCGCCAGTTGCGTCGCCGACAATTCGGTGAAGACGAATACGATGTTGCGCAGGGTGGCCGTCGCGGGCGTCACCAGCGTGGTCGCGTTCGGCGAGAATGCGGCATTGAGCAGGGCGAAGTAGGGCAGGAAGACGGGATTGAGCAGCACCACCAGACAAAAGGCCAGCGCCGCCCAGCGCCACCGCTTCATTTCGACCAGTCGGGGCGCGCCATATTTGCCGCCGACCACCGAATAGCCGCGGCGGCCCAGAATGAATTTCTGCGCCTGCAGCAGCAGGATCGTCACCAGCAGGAGCGGCATCGCGGCGGCCGCGGCCAATTCCAGTTTCGGCGGATACTGGAACAGGCTCCAGATCTTCGTGGTCATGGTGTGGAAGCCGGCCGGCAGCGCCAGGATGGCGGGCGAGCCGAACAGCGTCATGGCCTGAAGAAAGGCAATCAGGCTGCCGGCCACCAGCGCCGGCAGCGCCAGCGGAATGGTGACGCGCCGCGCCGTGGTCCAGGCGCCGCCGCCGAGGATGGCGGAAGCGTCTTCGAGTTCGCCCGGCATGCGGTCGAGCGCGTTGGCGACCAGAACGAACACGAAGGGGAACGTGTAGCAGGAGATCACAAAAACGATGCCGGCCATCGAGTAGATGTTGAGCAGGTATTCGTCGGACGCAGCGCCGGTCAAGAAGCGGAACAGCTGGTTGAGCAAGCCGCTGTTGGGTGCGGCCAGCAGCTCCCAGGCGACGGCGCCGAGAAAGGGCGGCGTCACGAACGAGGCGGTCACCAGCGCGCGAATGAATTGCCGCCCGGGCATGTCGGTGCGCGACACCAGCCAGCCCATTGGCGCCGCGACCAGGCAGCAGATCGCGGCAGAGGCGGTGGCGATGATGGCCGTGGTCAGCAACGGATCAAGGAAATCCGGATTGGTGAACAGCACGAGAAAATTGCGCAAGGTCGCATGACCGCCGCGGTCGGTGACGCTGTAGACGCCAAGCCAGCACAAAGGCAGCAGCACCAGCACGATCAGGCCCGCGGCGAACAGCCACAGCACCGGCCTGGTCCAGTCGAATGTGCCGCGCGTGCCGTCGACGGTGTCTGCGGTGGTGGTATTGGTGATGGTCATGTCATCGGCCCAGCGCGCGGCAGCGCTCCGGCGGCAGGGTAAGCCAGACCTCGGCGCCCCTGGGCACGGCGGTCTCGGTCGATGTCACGATGCGCAAAGTGGTGCGGTCGGACATCTCGACCATATAGTCGCGGCCGGCGCCGAGAAAGACCTGGCGCGTCACGGTGGCCTTGACGGCGTTCTCCGGGTTTTCCGGCGCTTGCGTCGAAAGCTGGATGTCGTGCTGGCGGATAGCCACCGTCGCGCTCTCGCCGGATGTCAGCTTCGCGCCGACGACCCTGAGGGTCACGCCGCCGAACGTGACGTGGTTTTCGTCACGGGCGACCGTCTTGATTACATTGCTGGCGCCGATGAAGCGGGCGACGAATTCCGATTGCGGATTTTCATAGATCTCTTGCGGCGTGCCGAGCTGATCGATCTTGCCGCCGTTCATGACAGCGATCAGGTCGGCGGTGGTCATGGCCTCCGACTGGTCGTGGGTGACGTAGACCGTCGTATAGCGGTATTCGTCATGCAGGCGCCGGATCTCGAACCGCATCTCCTCGCGCAAATTGGCATCGAGGTTGGACAGCGGTTCGTCGAGCAGAAGGGTCTCCGGTTCGACGATCAGGGCGCGTGCCAGCGCCACGCGCTGCTGCTGTCCGCCGGACAGTTCGCCGGGATAACGCGAAGCCAGTATTTCCAGCTTTGTCGTGGCCAGGATCGCCTTGAGCTTGGTTGCGATGGTGGCGCGATCAAGCTTCCGCAAACGAAGCCCGAACACGATATTTTCCGCAACCGTCATGTGCGGCCACAGCGCGTAGCTCTGGAAGATCATCGACATCTTGCGCTGCTCGGGCGGCAGGGTCCTGAGCTTGGAGGACACCAGGCGGTCGCCGACATGGATCTCGCCATCGGAGGGTTCCAGGAAACCGGCAATCAGCCGCAGCGTCGTGGTCTTGCCGCAGCCGGACGGGCCGAGCAGGCAGACCAGCTGGCCATGGTCGATCCGCAGCGACACGTCATCGACCACCGCCAGCGATCCGAACCGCTTGGTCAGGCCACGCAAATCAACGGACGCCAATCGGTTGCCTCCCTGCCGTTCACCATAAGCATTAAAAATGACGCGCCGAACAGGCCTGGCGCCGGCGAATCAACGCCCCGCCCCCTCATGCCTTCACACTCTCCCCCAGCCATTCGATCGCGGCCTCGACGCCGCCCTTGCCGTGCGGGATCCGCAGCGCCTTCAATCCGACTTCGATGACGCCGAGCGTGCCCAGGATCATCGGCGCGTTGACGTGGCCCATATGGGCGATCCGGAAAGCCTGGCCTTCCAATGCGCCGATGCCGACACCGAGCACCACGCCGCATTTCTCCTTGGCATAGCGATGCAGGTCGTGCGGATCATGGCCGCCGGACATCACCACGGTCGTGACCGTGTTCGAGCGCTCGGCGGCATCGGCGATGTTGAAACCGAGCACCTGGCCCTGCGCCCAGACCTCGACCGCGCGGCGCACGGCTTCGCCGAGCAGGCGATGGCGCAGGAACACGTTGTCGAGCCCTTCGGCAAGCAGCATGTCGATCGCCTGGCGCAGCGCGAACAACAGGTGGATCGGCGCGGTTCCGGCATAGCGGCGATAGTGCTCGGCGCCTTCGCGCTCGCTCCAGTCCCAATAGGGTGTCCGCAGTCCCGCCGTCTGGTGCACCTCGCGGGCGCGATCGTTGACGGCGACGAAGCCGAGGCCGGGCGGCGCCATCAGGCCTTTCTGCGACCCGGACATGGCGACGTCGATCCCCCATGCATCCATCTCAAAGGGCATGCAGCCGAGCGAGGCCACGGCGTCGACCAGGAACAGCGCCGGATGGTCGGCGGCCTTGATTGCCTTGCCGATGGCCTCGATGTCGTTGTAGGCGCCCGAAGCCGTATCGACCTGCACCGCGAGGATCGCCTTGATGCGGTGTTCCCGGTCCTGCCGCAGGCGGGCTTCGACCTCGGCCGGACGTATTGCCCGGCGCCAGTCGCCTCTGAGCACTTCGACCTCGGCGCCCATGGCGGCGGCGGCGTTGCCCCAGCCAACCGCGAACCTGCCGCTTTCCAGAACCAGCACCTTGTCGCCGCGCGACAGCACGTTGGAGAGCACGGATTCCCAGGCGCCATGGCCATTGGCGATATAGATATAGGAGCGGCCTTTGGTCGCGAACAAGCGCGAGAGATCGCGCAGCAGGCTTTCGGTCAGCTCGACCATCTCCTGCGAATAGATATCCAGCGCCGGCCGATGCATCGCCCGCAGCACTTCGTCGGGCATCGTGGTAGGCCCGGGAATGGCAAGAAATTCCCGGCCGGCGCGAACAACCATGTTTTGTTCCTTAATCGGTAGGATGCGAGGCCATCCGGAGCTTCATCCAGACAGGGCCTGCGGAAGGGTGCAGAGCGCTTGGCTCCGTCAAGGGATGCAGGGGAATGGCGCGAAATTCAAGACTGACACGCTATTTTCCGAGCGCGCCAGCGATATCGTGCCAGATCTGATCCTTGATCTCGGTCGCAGGCGGGCTGGGGATGATGGCGGCGGGGCCGGTCCGCTTTTGGCAGGCTTCAACCAGCCGTAGAACCCACACCTCGCCGTCGGTGTAATAGAGGTCGCCGCCGCCGTTGCGCCCGGCCATGGTGGGGCCGATGCCCGTCACCTGGTACTTCGCCTCGACCATGCCGGCGGCTTCGAGGTCGGCTGAGATCAGCGTCCGCTCGGCATCGATGTCGGCATCGATGTGATGGGTGATGGCGCCGGTGTAGTGGCTGACGCCCACGCCCCGATCGAAGGTCACGGCGCCGAGCCAGACCGGCCGCTGCTCCTGGCCCTGCTCGAATACCTTCCAGAACCGCACGTGATGACGCTGATCGGCGCTGTTGCCGGCGGGCTTCTCGAACGCGAGATCCTCTCGCCGGTCGAGATAATAGAGATTGCTGACGGGGGCGGCACGGTAGGGCCGGTCCAGCACCACGCTGCCGACGATGGCAAGCGAGGATTTGAGCGTCACGGGATCGGCCGGGTACCAGCCGGCCTCCTGCATGGCGCACAGCACGTCCTTGTTGTCGCCGACCAGGCCGATATTGATCGGGTCGCCGGGAATGCCCTGCGCCGTTCGCGTCACCATCGGCAGGTTGGCAAGGCCCCTCTGGTGCTCGTAATGGGCCCATACCTTCGGCAACAGGACATAGGCGATCACGGTGTAGGCGAGCATGACGGCGAGCGCCACCAGCAGGAAACGCTCCAGCCGCGAGCGGTCACGCCGCGGCCGACGGGGCAGGCTTTCGGTGTCAGTCACGTCTCACCTGGCTCAGGAACGAAGATCGCGCGAAGGCGCCATTGTGGAAAAAGGTGGGCAGGCTGGTTCGCCCGCTGCGAATGAGAGACCTGATTACCGCCGGGTTTCGCGGCAGCCGGCTTCCTCGGCCTCGTCCACGGAACAGAACCAGCGCGTGCCCTTGCTGATGTCCATCTTGATCTGAGCATACCAGCGGCTGGTCGGGGTGTGGTAGATGCACTCGCCGGCACCATTGACATTGCCCTTGATGGTGCAGTCGGGGGAGGGAGCGACCGATCCCGAGGCTGAGGCCAACAGGATCGCGTGGGCATTCTGCGGTGGCTTGGCGGCTCCCAGGATGGTCGTCTTCTTGTTGCGGACGCGCCAGTCCCACGGCGCGATGAAGGCACCCTGCCACATCCCGACCTTGGCCTCGCGCGCGGCCGCCTCGTCGGCGTCGTAGTCATGGGAAGTCCGCGTATAGGACAGCGCCCATCCGCTCTTCACCAGCCACTTCTGAATGTCCTCGCCGCCGACTTCGCAGCGCGCCACCTGCCGGCCGCGGCGGTCGGTCTGGCGCACGTGGCAGGTCCAGTCCTTGTTGTCGACATGCTTGATCAATTCGTCGCGGGCGGCCACCCCGCAGGTCCAGCGCTCGCCTTTGTTGTTGAGGCAAAGCTGATCGACCGACGGCGCGTCGATGCCGCCTAGACGAATGCGGCTGGAGCCGATCTGGACCTGATCGCCCTCATGGACCTTGGCAATTCCAGTGATGTCGGTGGCGGCGGCCGCCACCGGCAGGAGCAGCAGCGCGAGCAGCAACGGGAATTTCGCGGGCCCGCAAAAAGGCCGTCTGCAATGTTCAATCATATTCATTATGCTGCATTATGCGCCGGATTGTGGTGCGGATTTGGCCGTCATGCCAGTCCAAGTTGCGGCGTCCGCTCTCAACTTAACGCGATGGCGGCGGTTCAAACCCCCCGCATCATGGCACGGCGGGCCAGCACCAGGCCCATCAGCACGAACGCCGAGGTGACCTCGGGGCCGCCGACCAGGATGCGCGTCGGGGTTTTCATCTTGTTCCACTCATAGGCCTTGAACGGCCCCTGCCGGCCGCCTTCGCCGAGATGGCGGAGAATGCAATGCAGGGCCGGAGCGAAGGTGGCGGGTTCGGCGCCGAGATGGGCGAGCGCGATCAGCGCCAGCGCTGCATCGAACACGTTCATCTCGCAGGCGATCAGTTCGCCCTGCACATAGGCCAGCACGCGGCCCCGGATGAAGGCGAGCGTACCGTCGGGGTCGATTGATCGCTGCGCGGCCAGCGGCAGCGCGATGAAGGCGGCGTAGCAGCGGCCGAAATAGGCGCAATAGAGTTCCGGCAAATAATAGATATGTGACCGTGGATCAGTGAATGCGCCGCTGGCGGCCAGCCGCTTCTGAAAGCCGATGATCCGACGCACGGTCGCGAGCCGGCCCGGGCTCTCGATGATGTTCCAGCGGCGGAAGTTGCGGAAACTGACTTCGAGGATGTCCAGGTTGAGGGTCGGATCGAGATCGTTGCCGAACGGGCGCTCGCCCGCGAGGTTGTCGATCCAGGTCACGACGCCGCCTTCGTAATCGATGGTGTCATTGAGCGGCACCGTCACCAGGGGCTCGTTGACGCCGCCTCGGACCTGATAGCCGGCATAGAGGTCGAGCAAGGGTTGATTGAGGATCGGGTCGGTCGAGCCGGCCTGCGTCGCTGCCGAGAAGGCGCAGGCTGTGGTGTCGCAATCCGGCACATAGATGCCGAAGCCGAGGTCCTGCTTGACGCCGGCGAAGAACCGGCTGAAGCGCGGATGCGGTGGCGGCGCGATCGCGGTGATGACGCTGATGGTCGTCCCGTCGCACGAGCGCACCTGTTCGCGGCTGGTGGTAAGACAGAACTCGACCATCTCGGCGATGACGCGGCGCGAGGTCGCGGACTGATCCACCGATGCCAGGCCGCTGTCGACAAAGCAAAGCAGCGCCTCGATGAAGAACGCGTCGTAATAGGCGGAGCGATGGCGAATCTGCACCGGCTCCCACATCGGCTCGGCGATGCCGGTCCAGGCCGGGTTGATCAGCGCACGCGCCGGCGAGCGCGCGATGAAGATCCGAGCCATGTTGAACAGCAGCGTCGAGTTCTTGTAGCCGCGCGAGTTCAGGCCCGTGAGGGCCATCAGCAGTTCGCGGCCCCTGATATCGGCGTCGCCGATCAGGTTGAAGGCGGCATAGGCCGGAATGAAACCGTGACGGGCGAAAGCGCGCAACAGGTGCTGGCCGCAGGCGTGGATCACGGGCTCGATCTTGGCGACATCCGGTACAGAGGCCGGCGCCGGCGCCGGCCTGGGCCTGGGATGCTCGAGTTCGATTCTATCCAACAGCGCGGCCACCGGCTGGCCGATCGCGGCCCAGTCGGGGATGAGGTCGTCGCGGGCCCGGACCAGCGCCTCGCGCAGCGGCCTCAGCCGGGTCTGGTCACGCAATTCGGTCAGCCCGGTGCGGCGTAAAAGTGGCCGCAGCGCCGGATTTCCAAGCGCGGTCTTGTAGAATTTGGCCAGATGGAGGTCGCCGCCGGCCCCGTTCGAGAGCACGGGATCACAGAGGTCATAGAGCGACGGACCATCCTTGGGGACCGTCAGCGCGCGGTAGGCGGCACCGACAATTGTTTGAAAACGCATGATTTTTTACGCGCGTACGCCCCCGCGCGCCCCCCGGCAACGCTCTTTCCGCGACCGGTCGCCGCCGCCTTCCAGCCCGAAAAATGCAAATCATCGAACATTGCAAACCCGCAAAACGCTACACGAAAGGCCGGGAAACACAAATGTGATGGACATCACAGTGTCATGCTCAGCTCCGGGCGATCTTGGGAGTTAGGGTTTCGGGCGGGAAAATGTTTAGCAAGAGTCAAATCTGCGCGTTTGCGACACGGCGTTATTTACCAAATGAGGTTGCCGGATCGGCCCATGCAAGGTATGGGATGCATGTTGCAGTGCCGCAAAATGAGCGTATTTGGGCGGCATCTCGCCGGGCAACCCAAAAACTCTAAAGGCCCTGGGCGCGACCAAAGCGTGTGTCCAGTGCTAACGGGCAGGATTTGAACGCCATGAAACTAGCGCAAATCAGTTTCTCTCGCCGCTCCCTGACCATTGCCGCCGTTTTGGTCGGCATGGTGTCGCTGGCGATCGGCGCCCATGCTGCGCTGAACATGCGCGCGCTGGATGCGGCCAAGGCGGTCGCCACGGACCAGGATTCCGGCGTCGCCGGCAAGGCTTCGAGGGTCGCTCTGGTGATCGGCAACGGGCATTATCCCGATGCCACCGCGCCGCTCGGCCAGCCGATCAACGATGCCCGCGCGCTGACCGCGGCGCTGCGGCGCAACGGCTTCGAGGTCGATGTCATCGAAGACGCCAGCAAGGACGACATGGTCAGGGCGATCGGCCGCCTGAAATCGAAGATCAGGCCGGACTCGGTGGTGATGCTTTTCTTCGGCGGCTATGGCATCCAGGCCGGCCGCGAGAGCTACATGATCCCGGTTGATGCCACGATCTGGAAGGAATCCGACGTGCGCCGCGAGGGGTTCAGCATCGAAGCCGTGCTCGGCATGATGAAGGAGCAGGGCGCCTGCGCCAAGCTGGTGGTGCTCGATGCCTCCCGGCGCAATCCCTATGAACGCCGGTTCCGGGCTTTCTCTCACGGTCTGGCGCCGATCAACACACCCGACAATGCGCTGGTCATTTCGTCGGCCACGCCGGGCCAGGTCGCCGAGGATTCCTTGGCGCCCACCAGCGTGTTGGTGTCCGAGCTGCTCAATAACCTCGATGCGCAGGCCGCGGCTGCCGAGACCGTCTTCAACAAGACCCGCATCGCCATCTCCCGGGCCTCCGACGGCGCGCAGGTGCCCTCGGTATCCTCGTCGCTGATGGAAGATGTCTTCCTCGGCAGCAGGGAAAACGCCGGCGGCTGATGGCTGCGGTGCCGCGGTCGCTCCCCCGCGAAGAGCGGGAGAGGGAGTGAGAGGCCAATGCCCGTGGCCGCCCCTGAATTGACCTGCACCCGAGCCGCTCTTAAGACTTGTTCGGGCCTGACAACGCAAAAGCCGGCGGGCATCAAGGGAGATCATCCATGCGCAATGTCTTTATTTGCGATGCCGTGCGCACTCCGATCGGCCGGTTCGGCGGGTCGCTCGCCAAGGTTCGCGCCGACGATCTGGCCGCGACCCCGATCAAGGCCTTGATGGCGCGCCACCCCGGGCTCGACTGGGCCGAGCTCGACGAAGTCTATTTCGGCTGCGCCAACCAGGCCGGCGAGGATAACCGCAACGTGGCGCGGATGGCGCTTTTGCTGGCCGGCCTGCCGGAGACCGTTCCCGGTCTGACGCTCAATCGCCTGTGCGCCTCGGGGCTTGATGCGGTGGGCGCCGCCGGGCGCGCGATTCGAGCCGGCGAGATCGATTTCGCCATCGCCGGCGGCGTGGAATCGATGACGCGGGCGCCGTTCGTGATGGGCAAGGCGCCGGAAGCCTTTTCGCGTTCGGCCGAAATCTTCGACACCACGATCGGCTGGCGCTTCATCAATCCCTTGATGAAGGCGCAATATGGCGTGGATGCGATGCCTGAAACCGGCGAGAACGTCGCCGAGGAATTCCAGGTCTCGCGCGCCGATCAGGACGCGTTCGCGATCCGCTCGCAGCAGCGCGCCGGAAAGGCGATCGCATCCGGCTATTTCGCCGAGGAGATCACGCCGGTGTCAGTGCCGGGCGGCAAGGGCGGCCCGCTCACGATCGATAAGGACGAGCATCCCCGTCCGGAAACCACGCTCGAGGCACTGACCAAACTGAAGCCGATCGTGCGCAATCCCGGCACCGTGACAGCCGGCAATGCCTCCGGGGTCAATGACGGCGCCGCAGCGATGTTACTTGCTTGCGAGCCAGCGGTGAAAAAGCACGGGCTGAAGCCGCGGGCGCGGATTTTGGGGCTGGCTTCGGCGGCGGTGCCGCCGCGCATCATGGGCATCGGCCCAGTGCCCGCGACCCGCAAGCTGATGGCGCGGCTCGGCCTCAAGATCAGCGATTTCGATCTGATCGAGCTCAACGAAGCCTTTGCCAGCCAGGGCATCGCCTGCCTGCGCCAGCTCGGCGTCGCCGAGGATGCCGACTTCGTCAACCCGCATGGTGGCGCGATCGCTTTGGGCCACCCGCTCGGCATGAGCGGCGCGCGGCTGGCGATGACGGCGGTGCATGGCATGGAGAAGCGCGGCGGCCTGCGCGCGCTGGCCACCATGTGCGTCGGCGTCGGGCAGGGTGTGGCGATGGCGATCGAAAAGCTGAACTGACGCGATGTCGGTCATCGCCCGACGATTGGGTCGACCGGGCGTCAGCCGCCGTGCATGGAGCGCGCCATGATCATCGAACATCAAGAGCAAGTCACGCCGGCTGTCCTCGCCGTGATGGAACGGACATCCGATCCGCGGCTGCGCGAGATCATGATCTCGCTGATCACGCATTTGCACGGCTTTGTCCGCGACGTCAGGCTGACCGAAGCGGAGTTCCGCGAGGCCGCCGCCATCCTGGTCGAACTGGGGCAGCGCTCGAATGACACCCATAATGAAGTGATATTGATGGCCGGCTCGCTAGGGGTTTCCTCGCTGGTGTGCCTGTTGAACAATGGCGATCACGGCAATACCGAAACCGCGCAGTCCCTGCTCGGACCCTTCTGGCGGCTGAACTCGCCGGTGATGGAGAACGGGGGCTCCATCGTCCGCTCCGACACGCCGGGACCGCCGCTGTTCGTCAATGGGCGCGTCGTCGACCGGGCCGGCAACCCGGTCGCGGGGGCGGAGGTGGATGTGTGGCACGCTTCCCCGGTCGGGCTCTACGAAAACCAGGATCCCGGGCAGGCCGACATGAACCTGCGCGGCAAGTTTACCACCGATGCGCAGGGACGCTTCTGGTTTCGTTCGGTGATGATGGTCGGTTACCCGCTTCCCACCGATGGGGTGGTCGGCAGGCTGTTGGATTCGCAGAACCGGCATCCTTTTCGACCGGCGCATCTGCACGCCCTGATCTTCAAGCCGGGATTCAAGGTGCTGATTTCGCAGGTCTATGATCCCGCCGACCCGCATATCGACAGCGACGTGCAGTTCGGCGTGACCAGAGCGCTGATCGGCAAGTTCGAGCGTCACGACCGGCCTCACCTGACCGAACCCGCGGTCGTCGCGCCCTGGTATTCGCTCGACCACATCTACCGGATGGAAGCCGGCGAGGCCGTGCTGCCGCGGCCGCCGATCAAGTAGGGGACCGCGAACGGCTGGATGCACGGCGCGCGGCGGCAGGTCGAGGTGAGGAATTCACCGCGCGTTCTTTTAATCTCGTTGATGACGCTCTCCCTGACACCGTTGCAGGCGCGAGCCCTTGTCACGGCCCGGCATAAGCAAACCGATAAGCTGAACCCGCGAGCCCGGCCGATCAGGCTTTTGCGATTTGACGTCAATGTTGCTTGATGACAAGATACCATTACAGGCTGGAGTGCCGCAATGTTGATGCAATTGATGGAATTGTCTCTCTGAGCGCAAAATCGGCGTCGCCGCCAACTTTGGCTGCATGGAGAAAAATATGCTCGCTTAATGGGAGGACTTCGCCGTGACCAAGTATGCCTTGACTGTTCTTGTTCTCTGCATCTTTGCCCTGTTTTCCTATTCGGTCAGATCCCAGTCGAACGATGGGACCCCTGACCTGACGGCCTTGCGCACGGAGCTCACCCAGAAGCTCGCCGACGCCGAAAAGGCCAATCAGGATCGCGAGCAGCAGCTCGCCAAGACGGTCGACAGCGTTCGCGCCGAGCTGCAGCGGTTGTCCAGCGATGACAAGGCCAACAGCGACAAGATCGCCCAGACCGTCATGCTTCGCTCCGACGTGCTCAAGCTGATCCAGGACGCCAAGTCGAGCAGCGACAAGGCCGCGCAGATCATGCTCGACCAGATCGACGCGCTGCGCTCCGACCAGGTCAAATTCCTCAAGGACGCCAAGGATACCGGCGACAAGGCCGCGCAAGCGCTGCGGCAGGAGGTTGCGGCCTCCCAAGCCAAGCTCGTGGCGCAGGTCGGCGATACGCTCAAGGCCAACACCGCCCCCACCGAGGCCCTGGCGCAACGCGTCGACGCGATGAAAAAGGACCTCGACGAGGTGAAAAAGAACGTCGACGAGGACCAGCAGAGCACATCCAATATATCGCCGGGCTTCGCGCTCATCGTTGCGCTGGTCGCGCTCGTACTGGGCCCCTTCTTGGCCTACAGGCTAACCGCGAACCAGCTTTCGACCATCAAGGAGCAGGCAGCGGCCGAAGCCGCAGCGCCGCCGTCCCCAGCCGACAAGGCGGCCGAAGCGGAGCCGCCGCTGGCCCCGTCCGCGGTGTCCGAGCCGCATCAGGATTCCGTTCTCCATCACGAAGCGCCACCGCTTGGCGAGCAAGCCAGCCATCACCATCACGCCGACGGCAATCTGGAAGCTGAGCCGGATCCGGAGAAGGTCTGATACCGTCAGCTGACGCAATCACGCTACGGCTACGAGGCACCGGGCGCTGCGGCTGATCAAGCCAGCCGTGGCAACGGCATGGTATTCTGCGTCTTTATTGCGCTAGATCATGGTCCGGCATACCGGAGCAATCATACTTTCATGCTGGGTTTGTCGGCCTTCGCTGACGCACGATGCGCCATCATCCCTGATCCTACATGATTTCCATCGAGGCATTACTGGGACCCATGGTCAAGAATCGTAGATCTGCCGGGCCGGTGCAATCGGTGTTGCGCGACGCCAGGGAACTCACGGCCCTCGAGCAGTATTGGTCCCCGTCCGGAGGGCGAAAGCCGCGCAAGCCGCCGAAGGACTATAATTATATCGACGAACTCGCCCATCTGCAGTTCGAACTGATCAAGCTGCAGGAATGGGTCCGGCTGCAGGGCCTCAAGGTCGCCGTGATCTTTGAAGGGCGCGACGCCGCCGGCAAGGGCGGGGTGATCAAGCGCATCACCGAGAGCCTCAATCCGCGCATCTGCCGCGTGGTGGCGCTGGGCACGCCGACCGAGCGCGAACGCGGCGAGTGGTATTTCCAGCGCTATGTCGCCGAACTGCCGCGCAAGGGCGAGATCGTGCTGTTCGATCGCAGCTGGTACAACCGCGCCGGGGTCGAGCATGTCATGCAGTTCTGCAGCGAGGACGAATATCGGGAGTTTCTGCGTTCATGCCCGATCTTCGAGGAGATGCTGGTGCGCGCGGGGATTCGCCTCATCAAATACTGGTTCTCGGTCAATGACGAGGAGCAGGAACGACGCTTTCAGGATCGCATCAAGAACCCGATCAAGCGCTGGAAGCTGAGCCCGATGGACATGGAATCGCGCAAGCGCTGGGTGGAATATTCCAAGGCCAAGGACGTGATGTTCGCCCATACCGACCGCAAGAAGACTCCATGGTACGTCGTCAACGCCGATGACAAGAAGCGCGCCCGGCTCAACTGCATCCGGCATCTCCTGAACCAGATTCCCTATCAGGATCTTGGACCGGTCGAGATCGAGCTGCCGCCGCGCCAGCCGGATACCGGCTACAAGCGGCCGAAGAAATCGACCCAGCGCTTCGTCCCGCAGGTTTATTGAGTGGGATCCGGGGGCTAAAACCTCGCCCGGCTTGCGCTCCCAACGAGACGCGCGAAGCGCGCACTCGATGGCGTGCCCACCATCTTTCCGCGTCCGAAAAGGGTGGGCACGGCGCAAAGGCGCTTTCGCCCACCCTACGCAAAATAACGAACCGACATTCCCTTCACTCCATCACCGCGTGCTCCGGCGCCACCGCCTGCTTGCGCAGCGAGGCGCGGGTCGAGCCGATCATGATCGCGAGCGGAATCGAGCACAGGATGAAGACCATCACCATCTGATAGTCGAGCGAAAAGGCGATGATCTGCGCCTGCACGTCGATCATCACATCCGCCAAGGCGCGTCCGGCGTCGGTACCCATGTTGATCATGCCGGAGACGTTAGGCATCTGCATCGCCTGGTTGAAGGGATTGACGTGCTCGGCGAGGATGGCGTGCTCGCGCCGCGCGCCTTCGGTCAGCTGCGCGATCACCAGGGAGATGCCGATCGAACTGGCGACATTGCGCATCAGGGTCAGCATCGAGGTGCCGTCGGTGCGCAGCTGGTTGGGCAGCGTCAGGAAGGATACCGTGGAGAGCGGCACGAACACCAGGCCGAAGCCGAATCCCTGGATGATGCTCAAGGTGACGATTTCGTGCACGCCGGTCTGGTCGGTCCAGCCGGTCATGTAGAACAGCGACAGCGCGGTGAGACCAAGACCGGTGATGATCAGTGTGCGCGCCTCGATGGTGCGCATCATGCGGCCGACCAGCATCATGGCGACGAAGGTGCCGCAGCCGCGGCTCGCCAGCAGCACGCCGGCGGTGATGATGGGATAGCCGATCACGTTCTGCAGATAGGGCGAGGAGAGCGCCATGGTCGAATACAGCACGAGCCCCATCACCGCCATGAAGATGCAGCCGGTGACGAAGTTGCGGTCCTTGAACAGCGCGAACTGGATGAACGGCCGCGGCGTGGTCAGCGAATGGGCGAAGAAATAGTAGAAGCCGATCGCCGAGACGGTGAACTCGGCGATGATCTCGCCTGATTCCAGCCAGCCGAGCTGCTCGCCGCGGTCGAGCGCCAATTGCAGGCTGCCGATGGCGATCGCCAGCGCCGTGAAGCCGAACCAGTCGAAGCGCAGATCGATATCCTTGCGGGTCTCGTCCATGAACACCAAAAGGCCGAGCACGGTGAAGATCCCGAACGGCAGATTGACAAAAAACACCCAGTGCCAGGAATAGGTCTCGGTCAGCCAGGCGCCGAGCGAGGGGCCCATGATCGGCCCCATCATCACGCCCATGCCCCAGATCGACATCGCCTTGGCGCGCTCATGCAGCGCGTAGGAGTCGAGCATCACCGCCTGCGACAGCGGCACCAAGGCGGCGCCGAACACACCCTGCAGCAGCCGGAACAGCACCATCTGGTCGATGTTCTGGGCGAGCCCGCACAGCACCGAGGCAAATGTGAAGCCGCCGGAGCAGACGATGAAGATCCGCTTGCGGCCGAACCGGTTGGCGATCCACCCGACCGGCGCGGTCATGATCGCGGCGGCGACGATGTAGGAGGTCAAGACCCAGTTGATCTGGTCCTGCGAGGCCGACAGCGTGCCCTGCATATAGGGCAGCGCGACATTGGCGATGGTGGTGTCGAGCGCCTGCATGATGGTCGCGGTCATGGCGCAGATCGTCACCATGTTGCGGCGCAGGCCGGGAACCGCGATCGGGGCTGCCGCCGAAGTCGACATGACCGGTCATTCCTCCTTGGCGGCGCCCGCCGTGAATGGAAGCAGGGCGGCGAGCGAACGGCGATGGCCGGTATCGATCGAGGTCGTGACGCTCATGCCGGCCTTCAGCTTGCGGACATAGGCATCATGGCCGTCGAAGTAGATCCGCACCGGTACCCGCTGCACCACCTTGACGAAGTTCCCGGTGGCGTTCTGCGGCGGCAGGATCGCGAATTGCGCGCCGGTACCGGGGCTGAGCGAGCCGACGCTGCCCTTGAAGACGTGATCGGGAAAGGCATCGACGTCGATCGTCACCGGCTGGCCGATCGCGACATAGGTGAAATCGGATTCCTTCGGGTTGGCGTCGACCCACGGGTTGGCAACATCGATGATGGAGAACATCGGGGTGCCGGCTACGACGAAGCGGCCGAGCTGGATCTGCTCGACCTGGGTCGCGATGCCGGCCATCGGTGCTCGCAACACGGTGTGGTCGAGATTGCGCTCGGCCTGCCCGAGCGCGGCCTGGGCCTGGGCATAGGGCGGGAACTGGTCGAGCGGCAGATCGGGATCGCCCAGCAATTGGGTCTTGGCACTCGACAGCTGCTGCTTGACAAAGGCAAGTTCGGCGCTCGCGGTCACCAGCGCGTTCGAGGAATTGTCCAGATCGAGCTGGGAGCCGAAACTGCTCTTGGCCAGCGCGGTCTTGCGATCGACGTCGCGCTGCTTCAGGTCGACGCCCTGCTGGGTCAGGTCGACCATCTGGCCGAAGATCTTGATGTTGGCCTTCAGGTTCTCATAGGTGGTGCGGGTCTGCGCCAGCGTGGCCTTGGCCTGGTCGACCGCGAGGCGAAACGGCACCGGGTCGATCTCCACCAATTCGTCGCCCTCCTTGACCTCTTGGCCCTCCCTGACCACCACCTTTTCGATCTTGCCGGAGATGTCGGGCGTGATCAGGACTTTCTGCGCGCCGACATAGGCGTCATCCGTGGTGACGTAGCGTCCGCCACTGAGATAGAAAACAGCGCCGCCGATCAGCGCGGCCAGCGGCAAGGCGACCAGCAACAGCGCGCGACGGTAACGCCGCATCGCGGCCATCAGGCGGCGGCTCGGCTTCGCCGCCGTTTTTGGCCGCGGCTTGCCCGCCGGGTCGCCCTTCTGCTCGGGGGCGAACTTCAGAACCTGGTCAGCCATAACGCGGCTCCTTCTTCGGCGGCTCGGCGGTCTGGTTCTGGATCGCGTTGCGCACGTTTTCCTTGATGGTTTCGAGCTGGGCGAGCAGGCGGTGGGCCTCAGTGGGATTGATGCCCGCCAGCGCGGTCGCGGTCAGTTCGGAGCGCAGCCCGCCCAATTTGCCAAGCAGCGGGCGCGCCGCCTTGCGCAGATAGAGCCGGTTGACGCGGCGATCGGTTTCGTCGCCGCGGCGCTCGATCCAGCCGTTGTCGCACAGCCGATCGATCAGCCGCGTCAGCGTGATCGGCTGCATTTCCATTTGTTCCGCGAGTTCCGACTGCTTCAGCCCCTCGGTGCGCTCGACCTTGGCCAGCACCGCCCATTGCGCCCGGGTAATGCCGTAGCGGGCCGCCTGCCGGTCGGCATAGGCGCGCACCAGCCGCTGCACCTCGCCAAGCGTGAACAGCAGGTTCAAATCCACGGTGCCGCGAGCCATCGCCGTCGCTTTCATGAGCCTTCGATATCATAAGCAAGCTTACGAAGAGCTTATAAGCAAGCTTATTAATAAGGGACATCGGCCATTTGGGAAGGCTGACCCGCCGGCAGCACATGCCTTGGGCCCGGGAGAGCCGCTTTTGTGAGCGAATGGGGAAGCGACCGCGCCGCCTGGCGATGGCTGCGCCCCAAATTTCCCGCAATCCGGATTAGACGGACCGGCCCCGGCGCGTTACATGAGGGCCCTGATGACCCTGACCAAGCCAACCTTTCCGGCGCCGGATCACGATCACGGCCGCTGCGCCGCGGATGCGCTCCGCCATGCCGAAGGCGTCTGCAAGCTGCGGGCCCAGAAATTCACCCCGATCCGCCGCCAGGTGCTGCAGGCGCTGTTGTCCAGCCATCGCCCGCTCGGGGCCTATGAGGTGATCGACGAACTCGCCAAGCTGATGCCGCGGCCGGCGCCGATCACGGTCTATCGCGCGCTCGATTTCCTGATGGACAACGGCCTGGTCCACCGCATCGAAAGCCGCAACGCCTTTCTCGCCTGCGCTCATGATCACGACGCCGCCGCGATGGTGGCCTTTCTGATCTGCGAGGCCTGCGGTTCGGTGGGCGAGATTCCGGCGGCGCCGGTGGCGCAGGGTCTCAACGCCGCCGCGCGCGCCACCGGTTTTGTGCCCAAACTGTCGGTGGTCGAAATCACCGGTACCTGCGCGCATTGCCAGAAATAACAACACGGCGACCAAGCCGGCACGGGGGCCCATGACGTCAGAGCCGTTGACCGCACGCCCGACCGGGCGCCCGCTCGGTCCGGGCGCCATCGCGCTGATGCTGCTGCTCTGTCTGAGCTGGGGTTTCAACCAGATCTCGGTCAAGCTGGTTCTCCCCGACATTCCGCCGATGCTGCAGGCCACCCTGCGCTCCGTCGGCGCCCTGCCGCTGCTGCTGTTGATTGCGCGGGCGCGCGGGGTGAAACTGTTCGCCTCCGACGGCACGCTTCGTGCCGGCCTGTTCGCGGGCGTGCTGTTCGGCTTCGAATTCGTGCTGATCTATCGCGGGCTGAAGCTCACATCGGCGTCGCGCGCGGTGGTTTTTCTCTATACCGCGCCGTTTTTCGTGGCGCTCGGTTCCTACCAGTTTCTCGGCGAGCGGCTGCGTGCCGCGCAATGGGGTGGGCTCGCCTTGAGCTTTCTCGGCGTCGCGCTGGCGATCGGCGTTCCCCAGGCCAACGTCGATGCCGATGTGCTGCTCGGCGATCTCCTGATCGTCGGCGGTGGCGCGCTGTGGGCGGCCACGACGCTGGTGGTGAAAACCACCTCGCTGCTGCGGGCCCCGCCCGAAAAGGCGCTCGCCTACCAGGTGGCGATGTCGATCCCGATCCTCGGGCTGGCGGCGTGGCTTTCCGGCGAAAGCCTGACCCGGTTGCCGGCCCCACTGGCATGGTGGCTGATGGCCTATCAGACCATCTGGGTGGTCGGATTGACCTTTTTGCTCTGGTTCGCGCTGGTCAAGACCTACTCCGCCAGCCAGTTATCGGCCTTCACCTTCATCACCCCGTTGTTCGGCGTCGTGGCGAGCTACTTCATCATGCATGACAGGCTGACCCCGGTATTCGCCGCGGCGGCGCTTCTGGTGATCGCGGGGCTTTATCTCGTCAACCGGCCGGCCTCGGTTAAGGCAAGGCCTGCTGGGGGCTAACAATTGCGCGTAAACCGCGGTCGTGCTAATTTTTAGCGCTGCCGAGGGATGCCCGAAGGGCACGCTGAGTACGGCAGTCGGGAGGTTACCTTGCATGGCCATGAACCATGCCGCGCCAGTCCGGCGTAGCGCGCGACTGGATCAATGGAATGAGATTGTAGGGGACACGTTCAGGGGCTGCGTCGTTGACGCGGATCGGACGCAATTTGACGGCCGGCTGGCGACGCATCATTTCGGCACCATCGGACTGGTACGGATCAAGGCGCAGCCGTCGCGCGTCAGACGCTGGCAGTCCGGGATGCCTCCCAAACGATCCGGTTCGGTGTTCCTGCATCTCCAGGTCGGCGGTACCGGCGTCAACATCCAGTCCGGCCGCGAGATCACCATCAACCCGGGTTGCGCCGCGCTGTGCGATCCCGACCGGGGCTATGGCGTCGATTTCGTCACACCTTATGAGTTGTTCGTGCTGGATTTACCCTTATCCAGCATCGCGCTGGCGCACCCGGCGTTCGATCTCGATCGCGCGGCCGGCCTGGCCATTGACCCCCACCGATCCAAGCTTCTGATCTCCTTCATGCGCACGGCCTGGAGCCAGCTCGATTTGCTCGCTACCGACGCCGACTGGCGCGATTGCATCGATCGCGTCGGCCTCGATCTCGCGCTCCATGCGATCGGACAATCGATCGAACCCTGCGCCTCGGGGGCGCCCGCTGAACTTCGCAGGCTGGTGCTGGTTTATGTCCGCGAACATCTGTTCGATCCGGAGCTTCGCACCTCGTCGATCGCGCAGGCGCTTCACATCAGTTCGCGGTCGGTCCAACTGGTGTTCGAGCGGCTATCGACGACGGCGTCGGCCTTCATTCTCGAGCAGCGGCTGAGCCACGCCGCCGAGCGGCTGCGGACCGAACGCGGCGGCGTGTCGATTACCCAGGTGGCCTACGATTGCGGATTCAGCGATTCGGCCTATTTCTCGCGGTGTTTCAGTAAGAGCCACCGTGTCTCTCCGCGAGACTTCAGGGCCGGCCGGCGCGACCAGGCGTTCTGAGCGGACCGAATTCCCCGGCGCGAGCCGACGCAGGAGGTCGATTCGTCGGTTCGAGCCTTGCCGAATTCTCCAACTCGGCTGCGGACCCGTCAAAGCCGCCCCCCTCTGTTCCAGATACATTTTTTTCCAATTGCCGCCCAGACGGCATCCTAACCGATCGCGCTGCGGCGCAATCGACACGTCACCGATGGAGAGGAAGATGTCCGCAAAGCCCAAGGTACTTCTGATCGTCACCCAGGACACCAAGGAGCAGGAAGGCCGCTTCCTGCGCGGCGTTCTGGAGGAAAACGGCTGCGAGGTGATCCACCTCGACGCCAGCGTCCGGCGCACCGTCGGCGGCGCCGAGATCTCACCCGAAGAAATCGCCGGCGCCGCCGGCAAAACCATCGAGGAAGTCCGGGCACTCGGTCATGAGGGCAAGTGCCAGGCGGTCATGATCGAGGGCGCCATGAAGCTGGCGATCGAGGCCCACGAGAGGCTGGGCTTTTCCGGCATTCTGTCGATCGGCGGCTCGATGGGGACCACGCTCGGAACCGCCATCATGCGGGCATTTCCCTATGGACTTCCCAAGCTGATGATCTCGACGCTGGCCTCCGGCTTTACGGCGCCGTTCGTCGGCCTGAAGGACATCTGCATGCTGAACGCGGTGTGCGATATTTCGGGCCTCAACAGCATCGCCCGTGAAGTATTTCGCAACGGCGCCGCAGCCGTCGCCGGGATGGCCCATGCCTATCGCCCGGCCAAGGCCGACGGCCGCCCGTTGGTCCTGATCTCGACGCTGGGAACGACCGAGCGCGGCATGCGCACGCTGCGCGAAAAACTGGAAGCCGACGGCTACGAGGTGATGGCGTTCCACACCACCGGCAACGGCGGCAAGACGCTTGATTCGATCGCCACCGATCGCGACGTCGCCGCCATCGTCGACATGTCGCTGGTGGAGATCAACGACCATATCCACAATGGCATCTGTACCGCGGGTCCGGAGCGCGCCACCGCCGGCCCCGCCCGCGGCATTCCCACCATCTTCGCGCCTGGCAATACCGATTTCTACATCATGCCCTCGCCGATGGCGGTCGGCGACGACCCCTTCGGCGGACGCCGGTTTCACATCCATAATGCCGCGCTGACCGCGGTGCGGACTAATTCAGGCGACCTGGAGCGGCTCGCCGATCACGTCGCGGGAATTGCCAAGGACGCCAAGGGTCCGGTTCGCTTCTATATTCCGCTGAAGGGGTTTTCCCATCACGACAGCCCTGAGGGTCATCTGCACGATCCCAGCCTGCCGCCGATCTTCGCCGACTATGTCGCCCGCGCGATGCCCGGGAATGTCGACGTCCGCCGGTTCGAATACCACATCAACGATCCGGAATTCGCCATCGCCCTGGCCGACGCGGTGCGCGAACTCAGCAGCGTCAAGGCGGTGGCATGAGCGGAGACCTTCCGCGATGACCAAGGATATTCCGATCACGCGCGAGGACATCGAAGAGATCGTCACGATTCTCGACCAGACGCCCTATGACCAAGTCGATGTCAGGATCGGACGATTCACGCTCAAGGTCGCCCGCACCGGCAAGGGCTGGTCGCAGGAACTGGAATTGGATGATGTGGCAGGCGTGGCGCCAGCCCTCGAACCCGCAACGGTCAGCACCGAGCCGAAGCCCGCGGCGGACGATTCCACGCTTTCGATCCGTCCGCCCTTGCCCGGGACGTTTTACCGCGCGCCGCAGCCGGGAGCGCCGCCTTTTGTGGAGGTCGGCGACCGGGTCGGGCCTGACACGGTGGTGGCCATCATCGAAACCATGAAGCTGATGACGTCGGTTTCGGCCGGCTGTTGCGGGATCGTCGAAGCGATCGTCATCCCAAATGCGACCCTGGTTGATACCGAGGCCGTGCTGATGCGGGTGAGGCCAGACGCCGCATGATCCGCCGCCTCTTCATTGCCAATCGCGGCGAGATCGCGTTGCGGATCATTCGCACCGCGCAACGGCTGGGAATGACCACCATTCTCGGCGTGTCCGAGGCCGATCGTCTCTCGCTGCCGGCACAGATCGCGGACGAAAACGCGCTTCTAGGCCCGGCGCCTTCCGCTGCGAGCTATCTGTCGATCGGGCGCGAGATCGCCGCGGCGGCTGCGGCGCGCGCCGATGCGATCCACCCCGGTTATGGCTTCCTGTCCGAGAATGCCGGTTTTGCCCGCGCCGTGGCCGCTGCCGGCATCATCTTCGTCGGGCCCGATGTGTCCAGCCTGGATGCGATGGGCGACAAGCTGAAGGCCCGGCAGATCGCCGATGAAGTCGGCTTGCCGGTGGTTCCGGGTGGCGAAGCCGAGGACAAGGCGGCCGCGCGCGACCAGGCCGCCATCACCGGCTATCCGCTGCTGTTGAAGGCCGTGGCCGGCGGCGGTGGCCGCGGTATGAAACGCGTCGACAGCGCCGCCGAACTGGACCGTCAGATCGACCTGGCGATGGCAGAGGCGCAAGCGGCGTTCGGCGATCCGCGCATTTATCTCGAGCGCTATATCGGCCGGGGCCGCCATGTCGAGGTGCAGGTGCTCGGCGATGGAAAGTGCGCGATCCATCTCGGCACCCGGGATTGTTCGATCCAGCGCCGCTATCAAAAGCTGATCGAGGAGGCGCCGGCCTTCGGCATTCCCGAACAGCCGTTGCGCGCCTTGACCGATGCCGCTGTGCGGCTGACCCAGCATCTGCGCTATCGCGGCGCCGGCACCGTCGAATTCCTGGTCGATGCCGAAACGTTCGACTTCTATTTCCTTGAAATGAATGCCCGCATCCAGGTCGAACATCCCGTGACCGAAGCGATCACCGGCATCGACCTGATCGAGCAGCAGTTGCTGGTCGCCGATGGCCAGCCGCTCGGCCTGACCCAGGCCAGGGTCGATTTCGAGGGCCACGCGATCGAACTCCGCATCAATGCCGAGGACTGGGAGCGTGATTTCCGTCCCTCGCCCGGCCGGGTAAAGCGTGCCAGCTGGCCCGCGGGTCCCGGCATCCGGGTCGACAGCCATATCGGCAAGGGCGGCGAGGTGCCCCCATTCTACGACTCCTTGATCGGCAAGCTGATCGTGGCCGGAAAAACCCGCGCCGAGGCAGTGGCGCGGCTGGCTGACGCTCTCGATGGCATCGAGATCGAGGGCATCCAGACCACGGCCGGCTTGCATCGCCACATCGTGGCCGACCCGCGCTTCATCCGCGGCGAGGTCGATACGCGCTTCTTGGAAGGATTGTCCATAGGCTCGGTTCAAGGATCGGCTCATGGCTGAAATCGGACTCATCGACGTCTCGATGCGGGACGGCAACCAGAGCCTGTGGGGCGCCACCGGGCTCGGCACCCACCACATGCTGCAGATCGCGGGCGCGCTCGACCGCGTCGGATTTCGTGCCATCGATTTCACCTCGTCGAGCCACATGGCGGTCGCGGTGCGCTATTTCCGCGACAATCCCTGGGAGCGGATCAGGCGGGCACGCGCCGCGATGCCGCGCACCCCGTTGCAGTTCATCACCACCGGCTTGCGCTTTATCGCTTGGCAGCAGGCCGATCCGGATTTCATGCGGCTGGTCTACCGTCGCCTGCAGGCCTGCGGCATCCGCCGCTTCATCATGCTCGACCCGATGCATGATATCGACGCCGTGCTCGAGGCTTCGCGCATCATCAAGCAAGAAGGCGATGCCGAGGTCATGGTGGCGCTGACCTTCACCCTGTCCGACCTTCACGACGACGCCTTCTATGCCGGCTTCGCGCGCCGGCTGGCGAACAGTGCGGATATCGACCTGTTCTACCTGAAGGATCCCTCCGGGCTGATGAGTCCCGACCGCGCCCGGACGCTGACGCGCGCCGTGAAGGCCGAGATCGGCAAAAAGCAGCTTGAAATGCATATTCACTGCACGATCGGCTACGGCGCCTTGTCGAGCCTCGAAGGGGCCGAACAAGGCGCCTCCGCGGTGCATGTCGGCATCGGCCCGGCGGGCGAAGGTACTTCGCTGCCCGAAGCCGTCCGCATGGTCGCCAACCTTCGCGCCAAAGGCCACACGGTTGCGGTCGACGACGCCATGCTGTCGCATGTCAATGATTACTGGTGGCGGCTGGCAAGAGCGGAAGGATTGCCGCCGGGCGAACCGCAGAGCTTCGACGCCAGTTTTCTGCAGCACCAGATCGCCGGCGGCGTCATGACCACCATGGAGCGCCAGTTGACCGAGCTCAAGCTCGCCCACCGCCTGCCGGAGGTCATCGCCGAGACCGAACAGGTGCGCCGGGATCTCGGCCAGCCGATCATGGTGACGCCGTTCCCGCAGATGGTCTGCACCCAGGCGCTGTTCAACGTGGTCGGCGGCCGGCGTTACGGCCAAGTCTCCGACCAGGTGATGCGCTACGTGATGGGCAAGTTCGGCCGGCCGACCCGTCCGGTCGATCCCAAGGTCGAGGCCGCGATCCTGGACCGCCCGCGCGCCCGCGAACTGGAGCGGGAGGACGATTTCCCAACCTTGACCGATTTGCGCCGCCGTTTCGGCGCCACCATGCCCGAGGAGGAGTTCCTGCTGCGCGCGGTGATGCCGGGTGACCAGGTCGACGCCATGCTCGGCGCGGGACGCGGCCGCACCGGCTATTCGCCGGAAATGGCACCTCTGCTGGTCTTGCTGAAGAAACTCGCCGAGCGGCCGGCCGCACGCGATCTGGTAGTCGAGCGGCCGGGATTCCGGCTCGCGCTGCACGTGGGGAGCGGTCTTGACTGAGTTAAACCCTGCTTTGATCGAACGGGTGCAGGCGACCCGCGGGGTCATCTTCGACATGGATGGGACGCTGGTGCTTGGCGATGCCAAAAGCGGCGGCCACCAGCCGCTGCCTGGCGCGATCGACCTTTTGAAGCTGTTGCGGCGGCGCGCGATTCCGTTCCGCATTTTTACCAACGGCACCTTAAAGACGCCGCAGACCTACGCCGCGAGCCTGCGCCATGCCGGCCTCGATGTCAGTGATGGCGAAATGATGACGCCCTCCACCTCGGCGGCGGCATGGTTCGAAAAGCGCGGCATTCGTAAAATTCGGGTGCTGGGCGGGGCCGGCGTGCAGGGTCCGCTGCGCGAGCAGGGGCTTGAGGTGGTCGCGCCTTCCGAAAGCGCCGACGGCATCGAGGCGATCTACACCGGCTGGTTCCGGGAATTCACCTTCCCGGATCTGGAGGCCGCCTGCCACGACGTCTGGGCCGGCGCCTTGCTGACGACCGCCTCCAACGTGCCGTTCTTTGCAACCCAAAACGGCAAGGCGATCGGCGCCAGTTTCGCCATCAACGCCATGATCCGTTCGCTGACCGGCAAGCGGGCGCGGGTGCTGGGCAAGCCGTCCCGCGAGGCCATGTGTTGCGCGCTCGGCCAGATGGGCATCCCCGCCTCCGCGGCAAGCCAGGCCATCGTCGTTGGCGACGACGCGGCGCTGGAGATGCGCATGGCGCGCAGCGCCGGAGCCCTTGCCATCGCGGTCACCACCGGTCTCGGCGATCGTGCCTCATTCGGCGGGCCCGTGGCGGCCGAGCGGCCCGATCTCGTTCTCGACGGGCTCCTGCCGATGATCGACTTGCTGCGCTGACATGTGCGTTGTTCCGCCAGCACCGGAAATATTTTGCTCCGCGGCGCCGATGGGTGGCGTGAGAGCGCAACGAGAGCGAAGCAGGCCATGGCGGCCTGCCTTCGGAGCCTGCAACAAAAGGCTGACGATCGTCGGCCTTCACTGACCTTCGCTACATTGATATGAACGCCAAAAACTTCACAATCCGCACAACAGGGAGAGAACATGACCAAGGATCTTGCCAATAGCGGGCGCTCAATGGTGCGCCGTCCCACCCGTCGCGACGTGCTGGCACTCGGTGGCGCCAGCGGGCTCGCGCTCGGTCTTGGCGTTCGCGGCGCTTTCGCCGCCGGCGCCGAAAACACGCTCAAAATCGGGTTTGTCAGCCCGCGCACCGGCGCACTGGCGGGTTTCGGCGAAACCGACGGCTACGTGCTCGAACTGGCGCGCAAGTCGCTCGCCGGCGGGCTGAAGATCGGCGACAAGACCTACGACGTCCAGATCCTCGACCGCGACACCCAATCGGATCCATCGCGCGCCAGCCAATTGGCCAAGGCCCTGATCAACACCGACCAGGTCGACCTGATGCTGCCGATCTCCACTCCGGAGACCATCAATCCGGTGGCGGACGCCTGCGAGGCCGCCGGCGTGCCCTGCCTGTCGACCGTGATGCCCTGGGAAGCCTGGTATTTCGGGCGCGGCGGCAAGCCGGGAGCGCCTTCGCCCTTCAAATGGACCTACCATTTCGGCTTTGGCGGCGGCGAGTTTTTCAAGGCCTATGTATCGATGTGGAGCAGCATGGAGACCAACAAGAAGGTCGGCGTGCTCTATCCCAACGATGCCGACGGCAACGCCATCCGGCAGAACCTGGCACCGGGGCTGGCCAAGGCCGGCTTCACCATCATCGATCCCGGCCCCTACGAAGACGGCACGACCGATTATTCGGCTCAAATTTCGACCTTCAAGAAGGAAAAATGCGAGATCTTCAACACCTTCCCGATCCCGCCGGATTTCGCCGCGTTCTGGCGCCAGGCCGCCCAGCAGGGTTACACCAAGATCGTGAAAATAGCCCAGATTGCCAAGACCGGCCTGTTCCCGGCCCAGGTCGAATCGCTCGGCGACCTCGGCTACAACCTCGCCACCGCCTGCTACTGGCACAAGACCTTCCCCTACAAGTCGTCGCTGACCGGAATTTCCGGCGTCGAACTCGCTGACGGCTATGAGAAGGCGTCCGGCAAGCAATGGACCCAGCAGCTCGGCGCCAGCATGGCCCTGTTCGACGCCGGCATCGCCGCGCTGAAGGCCAGCGCCAATCCGAAGGACAAGGCGGCTGTCGCCAAGGCGCTCGGCTCCCTGAACACGGTGACGATGTGCGGCAAGGTCGATTTCACTTCGGGGCCGGTTGCAAACGTTTCGCCGGGACCTATCATCGGCTGCCAATGGCTCAAGTCCAAGCCGGGATCGAAGTTCAAGCTCGATTTCGCGGTGGTCGAGAACGCCACCGATCCGAACGTGCCGGTCGCAGCCAAGCTTGTTGCCTATAACCAGAAGTGAGGCGCGCGAGCGGACGAGGTGACGGCTGAGTTGAACGACACGGTGCTTTCGACGTCCGGCATCCACAAGCGCTTCAGCGCGCTTGTGGTGCTGGACGCGATCGACTTTTCGCTCCGCCGCCATGAGGCGGTCGGCATCGTCGGGCCGAACGGCGCGGGCAAAACGACTCTGCTCAGCGTGCTCGCGGGCGCGCTGCCGCCGACTTCAGGATCGATCCATTTTCACGGCGCCGACGTCACCGGCCTGCCGGCCTCGCAACGCTGCCGGCTCGGGATCGTGCGCACCCACCAGATTCCCAGGCCGTTCAACGGCATGACCGTGTTCGAGAACGTGTTCGTCGCCGCGACCAATGGCGGGCAGTTCAAGCGCGAGGAAGCCAACCGGCGCGCGATCGAGGCGATCGCCGCGTGCGGCATGCTGCGCGTCGCCAATCGGCGCGCCGAAACGCTCGGCCTGCTCGATCGCAAACGGCTCGAACTCGCGCGTGCGCTCGGGGCCGACCCTTCGGTGCTGCTGCTCGACGAGATCGGCGGTGGCCTGACCGACAGCGAAGCCGGCGAACTGGTCGAGACCATTCGCGGACTGCACAAAAGCGGCATCGCCATCGTCTGGATCGAGCATATCGTTCACGTCCTGCTGCAGGTCGCCGAGCGGCTGATCTGCATGGATGCGGGCCGCATCATCGCCGACGGCGAGCCGCGCGCGGTGATGGCCGACAAGGCCGTGATCTCGGCCTATCTCGGCGGGAGTGTTCATTGAGCCTGCTTGCCGTCGAACATCTCGATGTTCGCCATGGTCTGTTGCAGGCGGTGCGCGGCGTCAGCTTTGCAATCGAGCGCGGCGAGACGATCGCGTTGGTCGGCGCCAATGGCGCCGGCAAGACCACGCTGTTGCGCGCCATCGCCGGCGCGCACCCGGTCGCCGGCGGCCGCGTCACGTTCAATGGCGCCGAGGTCACGAAGGCGCCGTCGTATCAGCGCGTTGGCTTCGGCATTGCTTTGGTGCCGGAGGGACGGCGCCTGTTCGCGCAGATGAGCGTCGAGGAGAACCTGACGCTGGCGCGCGCTGCCGGCCGCGCCGGCGCCTGGACCATCGAGGCGGTGATGGAGGCCTTCCCCAATCTCCGGGCGCGCCGCCATGCCCGCGCCGGCACCCTGTCGGGCGGCGAGCAGCAGGCGACCGCGATCGGGCGCGCGCTGATGACCAATCCCGAGCTCTTGATGCTGGACGAGGTTTCGCTTGGCCTTTCGCCGCTGGTGGTGGAGCGCGTCTATGCCTCGCTGCAGATACTATTGACCTCAGGCACCACCATCATCCTGGTGGAACAGGATCTTAGCCGCGCGTTGCGCGTCTCCGGCCGTGTGCTCTGCATGCTGGAAGGAAAAATAGTCCTGGAAGGCAGAGCCGCGGACCTGACGCGAGAACAGGTCACCGAGGCCTATTTCGGCCTCGGCAAAGCGGGCCGCGAGGCCATCCTGCCGTGATCTGGTTCAATCAAATCGTGCAGGGCGTGTTGCTCGGCGGCTATTACGCTCTGATCGCCTGCGGACTGTCCTTCATGTACAGTGTGATGGGCATCATCAACATCGCCCACGGCAGTTTTGCCGTGCTGGCGGCGTACGCGCTGTTCGTGCTCGCCGACCGTTTCGGCGTGTCGCCTTTTCTCGGCCTGCTTCTCGTGCTGCCGGCGATGGCGGTGATCGGCTGGGCGCTGCAGCGGCTGATTCTGCAGCGAAGCGCGCGGGCCGGCGTGCTGGTGCCGATTCTCTCGACGTTCGGCCTGTCGATCGTGATCGACAATCTGCTGTTTGAGCAATTTGGCGCCGACACCCGCTCGCTGGCACCCTATATCGGCTCGTTCTCCTACGATTCATGGTCGCTGACCGACGATATCGATGTCGGCTACCTCTCGGTCCTGGTGTTTGCCGCCGCGGTGGTGGTGCTGGGCAGCCTGCATTTCTTTCTATCGCGAACGCCGCTCGGCCGAGCGATCCGGGCGACCTCCGAGGACCCCGACACGGTCGGCCTGGTCGGTATCAATGCACGGCGGGTCAATGCGATCGCCACCGCGATCGCGATGGCGACCGTAGGCCTTGCCGGCGCGGCGCTGGCGATGCGCGCCACCTTCGACCCCTATGCCGGCGGCCCGCATCTGATCTTCGCCTTCGAGGCGGCGGTGATCGGCGGCGCCGGGTCGTTGTGGGGCACGCTGCTCGGCGGCGTTGTGCTCGGGGTCGCGCAGAATATTGGCGCCCAGATCAACCCGCAGGGATTTTTCATCGCCGGCCATGCCGTCTTTCTGGCGGTGCTGTTCGCGCGGCTCTATCTGGGTGGCCGTGGCAGCCTGTTGCTGTCGACGCTGGGGCGACGGGCATGAACCTCGACAACATCACGGTCGAGCGCTGGAGCCGCCTGTCGATCGGCTCGGTGGCCGCCTCGGTCGCTGTCATCCTTCTGCTCGCGGCCGGTCCACGGCTGTTCGACGCCAATGTCATCGACCAGCTGACGACGCTGTTCATCTACGTCATTCTGGCCGTTACCTGGAACGCGCTGGCGGGCTATGGCGGCCTGGTGTCGATCGGTCAGCAGGCCTTCTTCGGCCTTGGCGCCTATGGCGCGGTGCGCCTGGCCGATGCCGGCGTCAGCGTCTATGTCGCGCTGGTGCTATCAGCGCTCGTGGTCGGACTGGTGGCGCTGCCGATTTCGGCCTTCATGCTGCGGCTGCGCACCGGCGAGTTCGCGATCGGCATGTGGGTGGTCGCGGCGCTGACGCACCTGCTCGTCAATCTCGACACGCTGGTGCGCGGCGAGACCGGCACCTCGCTGATTGCGCTCAATGCCTATGCCGCCGAAACCCGGCACGCGTTGACCTACTGGACCGCGCTCGGCGGCATGACCGCGATGCTCGGCATTCTGTTTGCGCTGCTGCGCTCGCCGCTGGGCGCGGCGGTCCAGGCCATCCGCGACGATGATGACGCGGCCGCTTCAGTCGGCGTCCGCGTGATGCGCACCAAGCGGATCATCTTCGTGCTGGCCGCCGTCGGTATCGCGCTGGCGGGGGCGCTTTGGCTCGCCACCACGATTACGTTCCAGCCGAAAACCTATTTCAGCGTGCAATGGACCGCCTACATGATTTTCATGGTGCTGGTCGGCGGCCTTGGCACCTTCGAAGGCCCGATCCTGGGCGCGGTGATTTTCTTCGCCATCGAGGCCTGGTTCGGCCAAACCGGAGTCTGGTATCTGGTCGGCCTGGGCGCCGCCGCGCTTTCATTCGCGTTGTTTCTTCCCAGGGGGATCTGGGGTTGGGTCGATGCGCATGTCGGGCTGCGGCTGCTGCCGGTCGGCCGCACCTTGAGGATGCCGCTCGGGGCGAGCGAAGCGCGCGATCAGATCCCCCGCTTTCGCGGAGGATGACAGTTGAGTACGTGGCGGGCGCATCGGTCCAACTGGCCACCTTCAAATTCCATGCAGTCTGGAGTTCGCAGGATGGCTTCAGCGAAGCGATAGCCATCTTTCTTCCGGTTCTTCGCGGCGGCAACGTTCGCTTCAGAAGAAACAGCAGCGACGGTTCAAGCTGGGCGCCCACCAGGGGAGCCCTGCGCCATGTCGATTCCGTAGGGGCGACCCTCATTGGCGCTAGCTTAAGGTCCGGCGGTCAGCCCGAGCCCGCCGCGCCGGTCTCCGTCCGCCTCTCCCCTCGCCCCTCGCGGGAGAGGCCGCCGCGTAGCGGCGGGTGAGGGGGTCTCTCAACGGGCCGTGTCGCTTGTAGTGAGACCCCCTCACCCCAGCCCTCTCCCGCCAAAGCGAAGCAAGCGCTTCGCTT
>Ga0182012_10000568_pt1 | contig 40845 bp, 37 predicted proteins | sample 612S2SmetaG_FD_120486 | JGI IMG/M metagenome (GOLD analysis project Ga0182012, IMG submission 120486) | Permafrost microbial communities from Stordalen Mire, Sweden - 612S2S metaG | ecosystem: Environmental > Terrestrial > Soil > Wetlands > Permafrost | place: Sweden: Stordalen | collected... | reverse complement strand
CGTTTTATGCCTCCCGGAGCGCAGCTCGCTGGCTGAGTGAGTCCCGGGGCGCCATCGTCAACGTCGCGTCCGTCGCTGGGACCAGGGCGTCCGGGTCCTGCTTACCCTATAGCGTGAGCAAGGCGGCCCTTATCCAGCTCACGCGCGCTCTGGCGTCAGCGCTGGCGCCAGAGGTGCGGGTGAACGCGGTGGGCCCGGGAGGCGTTAACACGCGGTGGTACAGGGACGAGAAGGGAGAGGGCTTCGAGGTCTGGGCCGCGGACGAGGTCCGGCGGAGCCTGTTGGGGCGGCTGGCCATGCCGGAGGACGTCGCCCAGGCCGTCGTTGCCCTGATCGACAATGAGATGATCACGGGCGAACTCGTGATCATCGACGGGGGCCGCCATGTCCTGTACTGAGGTGACGCTTCTCCTTGGCAGCCGGATGTTGGTGGCCACTACCGCCATGGACGCCACCGGCCCCCTGGGGATGGTGGTGGGCGCGTTCAGTGGGCCGGGGGTGTGGCGCCTGCCGGAGCCCTTCGCCCCCGGCGTGGGCCACAGTCCCGGCCCCGTTCGTGTTGGTAGGCCGGCAGCGTCGGCCTGCTGGCGCCGGCATGGTGGCTGCGAGCATCGCCCGGTTCATATTCGGGCGAAACGATGATTGCATCTACCCCTCCCAGCTGCGCACCAGGGACGACTCGCCCGCCAGGCGCCTGAGCTTCGGATTTCCCCTTCTTGCGGCGCTGCCGATGTGGCCAGCCAGGCCACGGCGACCTTGCCAGACAGCTCCTCCGGGGCGGAAGCTCTCAAAGTCCTGCATGACCGACCTCTTCCCGGCGCCCCGGTGGTCGACTCCCGGGGGAGCTACGTAGGCACCGTCGGGCCGCCCCACCTCGACGAACTGGTACCAGCCCACCCGGGTGCCGGGGGCCCTCTCCGCCGAGGCCCTCTTGGGCGGTTATCACCGGGCGCTCGACGCCCACGCCGGTTGCGTCTAGAACATGACCTCCCATGCGCTGGTGGCGAAGACGAGCCCGCTGCCCGAGGGTGGCAGCTGCTCGTTTAGGGACCGGCACGTCGCGCCCATGTGAGGCATTCGTCAGCTGGTCAGGCGCACCACTACCAGCGTCGGGCAGCCCGGCTAGCCAGTCTGGTCGACCTCACCGTGGCCTCACCCTTGCGCGCCCACACCTGTTGTGATTTCATGTTACGATCCTGTACTGTCAGGCGTACAGGAGGAAGATCCATAAGAACCAAGAGAATGAAACCCTAACCTCTGAAGGGCCCAAGTCTGTTGATCCTCACGAACTATGGTAAACGCGACGCTGTGTCTCCCGCCACGCTTTATCGAGACCCGGTCCCGGGCGGGCCACATTCCGTGGTCCACCACTTTGTACCTCAGTCATTATCCGTCCTAGACGGCGCGAGACGGGTAGTCGGGTCGATGCTCATGCGGAGCCTCGCAGGTCAGAGTTGAACTCTGGGAAGCACCGCATGCCACAAACCGCCTTAAATTGAAAGGAGAATGGGGACCAGACCCGTTCGGGCCCGGCCCCCGACCCATATAATGCAATACGTCCATCTCGGCCGTAGTGGCCTGTCTGTCAGCCGGCTGTGCCTGGGGACCATGAACTTCGGTCCCGAAACCGACGAGGTCGACTCCTTCCCGATAATGGACCGGGCTCATGAGGTGGGGATCAACTTCTTCGATACCGCCAATATCTATGGCTGGAAAAAGGGCGAAGGGTTGACCGAGAAGATCGTCGGACGCTGGTTGGCCCAGGGTGGGGGTAGGCGGGAGCGGACCGTCCTCGCCACCAAGGTCTTCGGGGCGATGGGCGACTGGCCCAACGAAGGCAGGCTGTCTGCCCTCCATATCCGCCGCGCCTGTGAGGACTCACTGCGCCGCCTGCAGACGGACTACATCGACCTCTACCAGATGCACCACGTCGACCGAGACACCCCCTGGGACGAGATCTGGGAAGCCATGGAGGTGCTCCGTCATCAGGGCAAGATCCTGTACGTCGGGTCGTCCAATTTCGCCGGTTGGCACATCGCCAAGGCCCAAGAGTCTGCCGCTCGGCGCCATTTCATGGGCCTGGTGTGCGAGCAGTCCCTCTACAACCTTTTTGTCCGCGAGGTTGAACTGGAGGTCATCCCCGCCGCCCGGGACTACGGGCTCGGCGTGATCGCCTGGTCACCTCTGCACGGCGGGCTCCTGGGAGGGATCCTTCGCAAGCAGCTCGACGGGGCCCGCAGGGTCCGTGACGGCGAACGGGCCCCGGAGGCTCTCGTGGCGGCCAGGGCGCAGATCCAAGCGTACGAAGATCTGTGCGCGGGCTTGAGTGAGGAACCTGGCACAGTCGCGCTGGCTTGGCTGCTTCGCCAGCCCGGCGTTACCGGGCCAATTGTTGGTCCGCGGACAATGGCCCAGCTGGAAGGTGCCTTGCGGGCCTTGGACGTACACCTCGACGACGCCACCGTGGCGCGTTTAGACGACCTGTTCCCGGGCCGGAAGCCGGCGCCGGAAGACTACGCGTGGTGAACGTTCCCCTGGTTGATGCCCTGGTTGATGCGTTGACAGATCCTCCCAGTCCCAAGGTCCGGTCCTCGTTCCGGGCCAGGCATTGCCTTATCTGAACCAGTTCGCCGACGCCAATGACCAGCCTAAGGCCCTCCACACGAAAATCTTCCCTAGCTGCCTTGCTTGCCGTAGGTGAGAGCGCTAACATCACCCGAACACCCTATCATCCTAACCTCCTATCATGCCGATCGACTACAGCCCTATGACTACAAGGGAGCGTCAAACAGAGGGCCTGCCCCACCTTGAGGGAGGGCGCCAAGCCCGATGGGCACGCGACCGCAGGAAAGAGAACTATCAGTCTTTGCTTGACCCATCGGAGCGGACTGAGAGGACTTGACTTGAACAACCCCAAGAAAGGAAGAAAGGTATGAGAAAGCGATCGAACCAGCCACGATCGAAGACGACCCGTCTTGCGGCCCTTGGAGCCGGCATGGCGATGCTCGCCATGATCACCGTTCCCGCGGTTAGCGCGTCAGCGTCCTCGGTAACTCAGCTCGTTTTCTGGGACTGGTCCCCGGGCCAGAACCGGTTGGTGGCGCTGTTCAACAGCACCCACCCGAGCATCCACGTGACGTTGGAGGACGTCGGCGGCGGTAACGCGGAGTACGTGAAGCTGGCTGACGCCATTAAGTCGGGCACCGGCATCCCTGACGTCGCTGAGGTGGAGTACGACGAGATCCCCTCGTTCGAGATCACCAACAGCGTGGCCAACCTCGCCATGTACGGGGCGAACAAGTACAAGTCTGACTTCCCTGCCTGGGTATGGAACGATGTCAGCACGGGCGGGGGAGCCAACGTTTGGGCTGTCCCCGACGACACCGGGCCTCTGGCCGACCTGTACAACGCCGTCGAGTTCGCCAAGTACAAGCTGACCCCGCCCACGACCTGGGCGCAGTTTGCCACCGATGCGATCGCCCTTCATAAGGCCAACCCCAACGCCTATATGACCAACTTCTCCGCCACTGACCTCCAGTGGGTACTGAGCTTGATGGCGCAGGACAATGCCTATCCGTTTACCTACACGGGCGGCTCCACGGTGGGCATCAACTTCACCGGGCCCAAACAGATGGCCTTCGCCGCCTACTGGGACAAGTTGCTGGCTGCTCACGCAGTCAACGGGACCAGTGATGTCTCAGTCACGTCGTTCACCGACATGGACAATGGCACCGATGCACTCTGGTTGTCCTCAGGGTGGGGGCCCTCATATATGCAAGCCGACCTCAAGGCGACCTTGGGTGACTGGCGGGCGGCAGGCCTTCCGCAGTGGACCATGGGCGCCAACGTCGGTGCCAACTGGGGCGGCTCCTGCTTCCCCGTCATGGCTGCATCCAAGGACAAGGCCGCCGCGGCCGAATTTGCTGAGTTCGCAGGTGCCACCCTGCCGTCATGGAACCTCCAAGTAACTAACCCGACGCTCAACTTCCCAGGTTTCGTCCCAGAGCTGAACTTGCCGAGTTTCAAGAACCTAAAGCTGACCATGAGCGGCAGCGCCAACATCCACCCCGCCTTCATCAACTCTGCCAAGACGTCCAGCCTGGTCGAATGGCCGCCGTTCATGACTGCAGCTCTGACCGATTCGGCCACTGCCTTCGCCAACGTCATGAACTACAAGCAGACCCTGGCGTCAGCGTTTGCTTCCTTCCAGACAACCCTCGTGAACTACGCCAAGAGTGAGGGCTTCAAGGTCACGACCTAGCTAGTCCAGTACACCAGACCCGAATCCCGGTCCCGGGCGGGGCGTAGCAGCTACCCCTTGCTATGCCCCGCCTCGGGCCTGGGGCGACACAAGTCGCCGAGGACCAGCACTTGGTGCTTCACTACGAGTGTGCCATTGCGGGTGCGCACGGACATCAAGCAACGGGGACCAAAAGGTGCTTTGATGGTGCAAAAGTGCCTGTCAAAAGGAGGACAGCCAATGCCCACCGTGAGCCTGGAAGCCCGCCAATGAGCGGGGCGGTCGCGCCCACCGCTGCTCCCCGAACGGCCGGGCCGGGCGGGCTTGGGAGCTATCTCGTCCGTTCTGATGCCCCCCGACAGCGATCTCATCGCAACTTCGTCCTGCGGCGTGACCGGCGAGGGGTATGGTTCGTTGTCCCATTTCTCGTTGTCTTCCTTCTGTTCCTGGTCACCCCTCTTCTCTACGCCGTCTACCAGAGCCTCTATACCAGCAAGCTCGTGGGTGGGACCAGCTTTTCCGGGCTTGCTAACTACAGGCAAACCCTGGAGAACGGCGCCTTCTGGAGCGGTTTCCTGCGCGTCTGCATATTCGCAGCCATTCAGATACCAGTAATGCTGGTGATGTCCTTCTTCTTCGCTGCAATGTTCGACCTCGGCGTAGCGCGCTTCGGCAAGTTCTGGAGGACAGTCTTCTTCATACCCTTCGCCGTGCCGGCGGTCGTGGGGACAGTGATGTGGGCCTTCCTATTGGACCCGGCGTCGGGGCCGTTCACTCACCTGGTCCACGAACTAGGCTTCAAGGGCAGCAATTTCTTCTCGAGCTCTCTCATGGTGCCCACCATCATTATCATCGCTATCTGGGAGTGGACGGGCTACAACATGATGATCCTCTACACGGCGCTGAGAGCGGTGCCTCGCGAGGTGGTAGAGGCCGCCGTCATGGACGGCGCTTCGTTGTCCCGCCTGGTGCTCAGGGTCAAGTTCCCGATGGTCAGACCGGCGATGGTCATGCTCGTCTTCCTAAACGTGATCGGCGCGCTGCAGTTGTTCACAGAGCCTTTGCTCTTGGGGGCATTCCAACCCCAGGCCATCAGTGACGCCTTCACTCCGACTCTCTACATATACAACACCGGGATTGGGGGAGGCCAGTACGATCTGGCAGCGGCCGCCGCCGTCGTACTCGCTCTTCTAGTCGTGATCATCTCGGTTGGCTCTCTCGCCTTCCGCCGTGGCAAAGGAGAGAGGGAATGACTACTACGGCATCCGTCCCCGCGACGGCTAAGAGCGGTTTTCGGTCGAGGCGTGCGGTCCGCCGTGAGGCCCAGCGCCAGGAAGAGCTTATGTCGACGGTCCCTTTGCGCCTGTACGGCCTGAGGAAGGGCACCGTGAACTTCATTACCGTTCTGTGCGGCTTGTTCGCCATTTTCACGCTCGCTCCGATCGTCTGGATCCTCATTAACTCGACGAAGAACCAGGCCAATATTTTTGAATCGTTTGGGTTCTGGTTCTCTCGGCCATTCGTACTATGGCACAACTTCTCCAATCTTTTTCAGGACGTGGAGGGCGATGGCATCTACATCGAGTGGCTGGGCAACACGGCGCTCTACGCAGTTCTCGGAGGGGTGGGCTGTACCATCCTGTCAACATTGGCTGGTTATGGGTTTGCGCGCTTCTCCTTTAGGGGTGCCAAGGCCGCTTTCTTCGTTGTCATTTCCGCGCTGCTAGTCCCGATAACAGCCATATCGCTACCGTTGTACCTCGTTTACGCCAAGATCGGCCTTATCAACTCGCTCTGGGGGATGGTGCTCCCCAGCCTGGTCAGCCCCGTCGGCGTCTACCTCATGCGCACCTTTATCAGAGGGTCCGTGCCTCGTGAACTGTTGGATGCCGCCAGGATCGACGGTGCAGGCGAGGTCTGGATTTTCTTGAGGGTCGTCGTCCCTTTGATCATCCCGGGAATGATGACTGTGCTGCTCATCAGTGTGGTAGGCGTGTGGAACAACTTCTTCCTGCCCCTGATCATCTTCACGAGGGAAAACTTGTACCCCTTGACCGTTGGGATCGCCAACTGGGCCAACCGGGCCGTCAGCGGTGGCGATGCTAATGTTTTCCCGCTCATCCTTATCGGCTGTGTGGTCACCATAATTCCGCTCATCATTCTGTTCGTGGTCCTTCAGCGCTACTGGAAGAGCGGCCTGCTTTTTGGGAGCCTCACCGGTTAGGCAAGGGCAGAGGTGCCACGCCATCCACCCGGTTTGGCTCAGTTACTCGAGTACCGGTCTGACCAAGGCCTGTACCGCTATAAGAGGAGGCAACTGTGAGCCGAGTCACGGTCGATGGGGGTCGTAGCCTGGGCAAGCTCGATCGCAACGTTTTCGGAGGTTTCGTCGAGCACCTGGGCCGTTGTATCAACGGTGGGCTGTTCGAGGAAGGCTCTCCGCTGAGCGACAGTCGGGGTTTTCGCACCGATGTCCTGGATCTGCTCCGCCCTCTGTGCTTGAGCGTCCTGCGTTGGCCCGGGGGCAACTTCGTCAGCAACTATCTTTGGACCGACGGCATCGGGCCCCGCGACGGCCGCCCGCAGCGGCTCGAGCTGGCCTGGGGGGCAGTCGAGCCCAACCGCTTCGGGACCGACGAGTTCCTCCAGTACTGCGCTGAGCTGGGTGCGGCTCCCTACATCTGCCTCAACATGGGGACCGGGGACCTCTCGGAGGCCCTGGCCTGGGTCGAGTACTGCAACTCCTCTGCCCGCAGCTACTGGGCCGACCGTCGTCGCCAGAACGGCCATGAGGCTGCCTACGGGGTGCCCTACTGGGGCCTCGGCAACGAGATGTACGGTGATTGGCAGGTCGGTCAGATGTCGGCGGACGAATACGTGAGGGAGGCGTCCAGGTGGGCGAAGGCCATCCGGCGCCTGGACCCCGACGTCAAACTGGTGAGCTGCGGCCTCAACGGCTGGGACGATTGGGACCGCGTCGTCGTGGACGGCATGGCGTCCCTGGTCGACCTGCACGCGCTGCACATCTATACGGGTGCGAAGGACTACTGGAGCAACGTCCTGGCCCCGCACCAGGTCGAAAGAGCTGTTAATTACACAAGTGCCTTCATATCCCGGGCGGTGTACAACCAGCGGCTTAGCCACACTCCCCGCATCGCCTACGACGAGTGGAACGTTTGGTACCGCACCCACGACGGAGCTCTGGAGGAGCGCTATTCGTTCCCCGATGCGCTCGCCGTCGCCACTTACCTCAATATCTTCGTGCGGCACTGCGACTGGGTGAGGATGGCCAACCTGGCCCAGATGGTGAACGCGATCGCGCCGATCGTGACGACAAAGACCGGCGCCTTTGTCCAGCCGATCTATTACCCGGTCTTGCTGCACGCCCGGGCGGCGCTCGACGACGCGGTCGACGTTTATGTGAGCTCGCCGACTGTAGATGGTCCCGAGCCGAGCGACCGACGGCAGCACCGCATAGCCGACCTCGGGCCCTTTTCGACCATCGACGCCTCGGCGACGGCGGACGTCGGTCGCAGCAAGGTGGCGGTCACGATCGTCAACCGGGACCCCGCTTCTGAAGATCCAGTCGAGGTACGGCTCCGGGACGCGGTTTTTGCCGGCCAAGCCCGGGTCACGACCGTGACGGCCGACTCAAGCCCGGGTCGCCGGCCGTCACCGGACGTCGAAGGGGCGACGGTCCAAGAGGGTTTTGAGACCGGCAAGGGCGACGTGATCGTGGTCTCGGTCCCGCCCGGCTCGTTCACGGTTATCGAGTCGGCGATAGTGGGGACCAGGTGACGGTCTCTAATAGAGGCCGAGGCGACATTCGGGTCGGACGAGGCGATCAGCTGTCAGTCAATACTTCACTTCTTCGATGACATTATTGCCCTGGTCGGACACGAACAGCGTCCCGTTCGCTCCGACTACTACCCCGGTGGGCCCACCATTTGCGCCACCAAGGGGTGAACTTGTGGCTGAGCCCGGCGTCGGCGGGCCCTCGTCACCGTTGCCTACGGCTATTGATAGCTTCCCGGTAGGAGTGACCTCTTCGACCACGTTATTGGCCCAGTCGGCGATGAATAGGTCCCCGTGGGCGCCCACTGCAACCCCAGACGGTCCCTGAAGCCCTGACTTGGTGGCAGGACCAGCCACCGGCGGTCCTAACGTGCCGTTCCCGGCGACAACCGACAGCTTCCCGGCCGGGGTAACCTCCTCGACCACGTTGTTATTGGAGTCGGCGATGAAGAGATCACCGTGGGTGTCCAAAGCGACACCAGACGGGTTGTTGAGATCTGATTTGGTGGCAGGGCCAGGCGTCGGCGGGCCCCCGTGGCCGTTGCCTACCACCACTGTCAGCTTCCCGGCCGGGGCGACCTTTAGCACGACGTTGTTGTTGTAGTCGGCGATGAACAGGTCCCCGTGGGCGTCCAACGCCACTCCAGACGGATCATCGAGGGCCGACTTGGTAGCAGTGCCCGGCGTTGGAGATCCGACGTGCCCGTTGCCGGCCACAACCGACAGCTTCCCGGCCGGGGTAACCTCCTCGACCACGTTGTTATTGGAGTCGGCGATGAAGAGATCCCCATGGGCATCCAAGGCCACGCCGGACGGAGCGTTAAGGGCCGATTTGATGGCGGGGCCCGGTGTCGGCAGCCCAGGTTTCCCAGTCCCAGCGACAACCGAAAGCTTCCCGGCCGGCGTGACCTCCTCCACCATGTTGTTGGCATGGTCGGCAATGAACAGGTCCCCGTGGACGTCCAACGCCACCGCGGTCGGCCCAGCCAGCGCTGATTTAGTGGCTGGGCCCGGCCTCGGGAGCCCAAAGCTACCGGTCCCAGCAAAGACCGTGAGCTTCCCAGCGGGGGTTAGTGAGGGAGTTGACGCCACTCGCGCAGCCGGATAGGGGGCACGAAGCGGACGTGTCCCGGCTGGACCGAACGCCGGCACGACGAGCGCCATCAATACTGGCAGCGTGGCTATTGGTAAAGGTCTCAAGAACGCAGAGGTGTTGTTAGAGCGCATACGCAGCTACTATATATCATCCTAGGATGCTAGGCGTTAATTATCCTAGGATGTTAGGTGCGAACCTGCTCAGCGGGCCCAGTGCTCCCACTGGCCATCAAGGGCGTCATGAACGGCCCGGAAGGACTCGTAGCAGGCGCGGTAGGTCTCGGTGGTACTGGGACGGGGCCGCCAATCGGCTCCCGGTGTGACGAGGTTGTCCCCCGCCTCAGCCGTGCTCGCGTACCAACCGGCTCCTACCGCGGCCAGCATGGCGGCGCCGTGCACGCCGCCCTCGACGGTGGCGAAGGACCGGACTGGGCGCTCGTAGATGTCCGCCCGCAGCTGGTTCCATAGGGCACTGCGCGAACCACCGCCCGTGCAGCGCAGTACGGTGCCGTCGGTGGGCCGGGCCAATAGGTCGAGAGCGCGCCGGTTCTCGAAACAGATCCCTTCCATGACGGCGCGGGCCATATGGGCGTGATCGTGCGTCAAAGTGAGGCCGATGAAGGAGGCACGTGACCCGGTGCTGCCGAGGGTCCGTTCCCCCAGGACATAAGGGAAGAACAGCAGGCCGTCCGCACCAGCTGGCGCCGTGGCGGCCACCGTATCGATGCTGGCGTAGTGGCTGCCGTACCGGTGACCGGGATGCACGTCACCCGTGGAGCCGTGGGGGGCCTGCTCGTGGCGCGTGTAGTACCGAACGCCGGCCTCCGGGGCCGCTATCGTCCCGCCGCGACCGGAAAGGAGTTGCGCGAGCCAGTTCATACAGGCGCCGGCTCCGTCGGTGATGCCGAAATTGACCCAACCCCCGGTGACTGTGCGCAGGCTCATTACCCTGTCGTCGAGGTCGGCCTGTTCACTGTAGGCGGCGACGATGGAGGCCGTGCCGGCCACCTCGGCCAGCCGGCCGGGCCGGCTCAGGCCGACGCCGTAGAGCTGGCACAACATGTCACCGGCCCCCGCGACCACGGGCGTCCCCGCCCGAAGCCCGGTGGCGGCGGCCACCTCGGGGAGGATGCCTCCGATGACGGTGCCCGAGCCGGCAATGGGCGGCAGGAGGTTCTCGTCAAGACCGAGGGCGTCGATCAGTTCGGGCGACCACCGGCCGCTGCCGGCGTCGACGAGGAACGTCCCCGACGCCTCGGTGGGGTCAGTAGCCCGCTCCCCGCACAGTCTCAGGTTCAAGAAGTCCTTCACCACCAGGAAAGATTTAGCCTGCTCGTACAGATCCGGCTCCTCCTCGCAGTACCAGGCGATCTTGAAACCGGCCCACGCGGGGAGAGGGACATTGGCGGCTAGGGCGCTCAGGCGCCGGGCGTCGGGGCGGGCCAAAAAGCGCGCTACCTGGCCCTCGGCCCGCTTGTCGCACCAGATCCCCACCCGGGGGGCAAGGGGCCGCCCAGCCTTGTCGAGGGCGACGACTCCATGCATCTGGCCGCACGCCGCCACCGCGGCCACGGCCGTGCCCGGGTTGCGGCTCATCACCGCGCTGACGTTGTCGACCGTGGCCGACCACCACCGCTCCGGTTCCTGCTCGGCCCAGCCGGGACGGGGTGTCGACATGCTGAGCGGGCTGGACGCCATGTCCAGGATGGAACCGTCCGGACTGACGAGGGCGGCCCGTGTTGTTTGCGTGCCTGTGTCTATGGCAAGGACGGACTCGAGAGGCACGCGTGGCGAGGCTAGCCCAATCTTTCAGCGCGACCCTATTTCCAGTTCAAACCGAAAACTATCACCCCGGTAATGGGCGATGAAGTGCTCGAAAACAACATCGTCAGCCGATCGGGTGATGCTGTACATCTTGAGCCCGGGGGTCCCCTGGCGCACACCGAGCAGGTCCGCCTCCCGTTTGGAGAGAGCCTCCGCCTCGATGCTGCGGTGGCCGCTGGCGGGCCGCACCTGGTACGTATCTCGGAAGACCTCGTACAAGGAGCGGTCGGTCATGTCTATGTCGGCCAGCCCAGGGAAAAGCCGGGCGGGCATGGCAGCCCTTACCACCTGGACGGGGCGGCCGTCCACGCTGCGAACACGATCGAACTGAACGACATCTTCACCTACGCCTATCTCCAGCACCCGGGCCAGCTCCACTCCGGCGGGCTCGATGGCCATCTTCAGGATGCGGCTTTGCACTGTGTGCCCGGAACGTACCATCGACTCGTAAAAACCGAGGGTGTCCTGGATGAAGCCGGTATCCATCTTGCGCCCGGTCACGAACGTGCCCTTGCCCTTTATCTTGAGCACGAGCCCGTCGCGCTCGAGATCGGCCAAGGCCTGGCGCACCACCGTACGGCTGATGGAGTATTGGGCGCAAAGTTCGGCCTCGGAGGGCAGCAGGTGGCCTTCCTTGAAGTTGTCTTCCAAGTCCCTCAACAAGATGCGCTTGAGTTGGGCGTAATAGGGCTCAAAGGAACGGAAGTCAATAGAGCTGAGGCGCGTGTCAGACATTCGTCCGTCGTCCCGGTGTGGCGTGGTCGTTAGTCGGTTGGGTACCAAATAGCGGCAGATATCGCAATAATGTGCCTCCGGATCCCGACGCCTCCAGGAGAACACCGGTCACGTGGCCTCGCATCTCGTCTGGCTGTCGTGCAACATAGGCATCCTATCATGCTAACAGCCGCGCTTTCGAGCTCAGCCACGTGTCCCGACGAGGTTCACAAGCCTGCGTTAGGGCCCCTGAACCTCCGGCCAGGACATGGAGCTTCTTCAGCGACCGGCCGCCGGGGCCCGGCGGCCGGGTACGCCATAGGCTCCCGTTGCAGTCACGGCGGTCAGCCAGTGACACTTCCGAGCAGAAGCCCGCCGTTCCAGTGACGTTGCAGGATGAGGAACAAGGCGATGAGCGGGAGGACCGAAGCCAGGCCGCCGGTGGCCAGGAGCACTGACGCCCCGCCACCGGCGCGGTCGCCGATGCCGACGCTCAGCGGGTAGAGGTCCTGGTTGGAAAAGATGAGCAGAGGCAGGAAGAAGTTGTTCCAGACGCTGACCACGTTGATGAGCAGCACGGTCACTATGCCAGGGACGAGGAGGGGAAGAGCGATGGTCAAAAAGATGCGGACCTCCCCGGCGCCATCGATGCGGGCCGCGTCGAGCAACGCCCTAGGTACGTGGGAAGCAGAAAAGGTGCGCATAAGGTACACCCCGATGGGGCTCACCATGCTGGGCAGTACCATGCCCCAAATGGAGTTGATGAGGTGGGCCTTGGCATATACCAGGTAGAGGGGAAGGGAGATGGCGGTGATCGGCACCAGGAGGGTGCCGATGACCAGGGCGAAGCCAAAACGGGCGCCCCGGAAGTCGAAGCGGGCAAACCCGTAACCTGCCATCACGGAGATGATGGTTGCCCCTCCGCCGCCCAGGCTTGCGTAGACCACGGTGTTGGCGAACCACCGGGCAAATACCCCGTCCCCGCCCAAGTTCTTGAAGAGAAGTGAAACGTTCTGGAAAAGCTCGAATGGCCGGGCGAACCAGAACGGGAAGGAGTCGTTTATGTTTAGCTGGGTCTTGGTGGCGCTAAAGGCCATATAGACAATTGGGATAAGCGTGAACAATGAGAAGAGCGCGCACAGGACGGTGACCAGGGTGACGGTGCGCCGGCGCACTCCGAATAGGTGTAGCGGGATCTCGTACTGACGGTCTTCCTGCCGGCGCCGAGCGCGCCGAGCGCGCCGAGCTGCTCGCCCGGCCTGCCGCTCGCCGTGCACAGGAGCAGGCATCGTCGGCCCTAGCTCCTCGCCACCCTTCCCGGCTCGGGCGGAGGTGCTCATCGGACAGACCGGGCCGGGCCGATAGCGTTCACGTAGGTGATCTCGGCGGCGCTGGAGGTCACCGCTGTCACTCGGACGGCCAAGGCCTCCGTCCCCTCTGGCAAGCGGGCCAGTAGATAGGGCACCACGCCCTGGTCGCCGACCGGGCCCGGCGCGCGGGCCACCACTCGCCACGAACGGGCGGGCGTTTGTATGGATGCCGTCACGTACGAAATGGAGGTGGCGCTGGTGACAGACCCCACGCTGAGCTGTGCTATGGGCACCGGCGCCCGCCAATACCAGGTGAACTCGCTGTGGCCCCGTTCGGCGGCGGCGGCGTAACCCGTCCCGCCTTGGTCGCCCTGGCCGTTCCGGCTGAGAACGACGGCCCGCGCCGGCCGGAACTGCCGGACGGCCTGGTCGCTCGAGCGGGTCTTGGCGGCTCGGACTTGGTTGGCGGCAACAGAGACGAGGGGGGCCGACGACGCCGTCCAGTCGACCAGGCCGGGCTGTGGGGTACCGGGGCCCAGAAGTTCGAAGACCGACGTCCGGTCGTGGCTGGTCGACAGCAGGCGCACCACATTCAGCGCGCCGGCCGCGCTCGGCGTGGTGGCAAGCTGGAGCAGGCACGGGCTGTCCATGAAGCCGGGGCCGTTGAAGTCGCCCACCACTAGGAACTTGGCGTCGTCGTAACGCAGGGCCCTCTGCACGATGGGAAGCCGGCAACGCCCCGGGTTTTGGTCGCCAAGCGGCCCGTACGGCGTGGTGGTGGAAAAGGCGGTCCATGCCGTGCGGTGGTTGGTGAAATAGGCGATAGTGCCCCGGTAGTCGGTCTCGACCAGCTCGGTCGGATAGCCGATGGCCCGCAGGAGGGTGACCGCCGGGGAGCCGGCGAACTCCGAGCTCTTCTGGCCCACCGTCCATAGGTAGTTGCGGGTGAACCCGGCTGCTGTGGGGACTATTAGCAGCAGGACGGCCGCCGTCACCTCTAGGGGCAGCACCACCGGCCTTAAGTCGGCCCGCGCCCGGCGCAGCACCCAGCTCCCCGCCGCCCCCGCACCTAGCACATACCAGATGGTGGTCAGGGGTAACACCAGTATCACCCGCCGCTGGTTGGTGAACGGGTAGGCGAGGGTCTCGGCGAAGTAGGCACCCATCATCCACACTTCCGGGCGGGGATGGCACCGGTACCACACGACCGCTCCCACTATTACAAACACGGGCACGCTAACCCCGACGACGGTCATCACGAGATCCAGGGCCCCGTGGCTGGGGAGAGGGCTGCCTTCGGGAAGCACGGACTCACGTAGCACATTTCGCAGGTAGGACCACGCCACCTTGGGTGCCTCCGAGACCACCTGGTGCAACAGGCCGTCTTTGGTCGCGTTGACGATCTCGCCTGCGTACCGGTCGCCCACCACGGCGCCGCCGGAAACCCATCGGGCCATTAGGCCCGGCAACAAGAGGAGGGCCGTTCCGGCGCTGACCCCGGCGGCCCGGCGCCAGCGCCGGCGCCACAGTTCGTAGGCCACTAGTCCCACAGCCAGGCCGATCCCGGCCTCCTTGAGCCACACCAGATAGGCGACCAGGGCGACCACGGCCGCGGCGTTGAGGGCCCCGGGGTTGGCAGCCCAGCGGTCGAGGGCGAAAAGGGTGACCACGAAGAAGATGAGGAAAGGCGATTCGGCCATTGCCATGGTCGAGTAGGTGGCCAGAACGCTGTTGATAGCCAAGAGCACCAGCACGGCCGCCCGCGGCCAAGGCCCCAGGCCGCGCCGGCCCATCCAGATCCATAGGAGGGGGTAGAGGGCGCCCACGAGCACTGTCGACAGCAAGCGGGGCGCCCACAGCGATCCTCCGAACAGCCAGATAACCGGGACCAATAGCAGCGGGTAACCAGGCAGGTAGTTGGCCACCACCGTGGCCCCGCTGGGCATGACGCTGGTCAGCCAGCCTGCGCCGGCCAGTACGTGCGCCGCCATCAGGTAGTTGGTGTCGTCGTCAAAGGACCCCACCCGGTAGGTGGGGGCCACTACGACCGTGTGCGCCGTCTGGACCGCGAGAGGCAGCAGCCAGCCCAGCAACCACCAGCGCGACAACACGCCGGGCCCTTCGAGGTCCGCCCCGGCTGGGGTCACCGGTGACAGTTCGTCGCCCAATCCTGGTCCTAAATCCGCAGCCATAGGGTGAATAGAGTCGAGGCGCCCGCCGGGCTTACCGCTCGGCTAGTTTACAGGCTCGACCGCGGCCCGATCTGGAGCTCGAAGCGGAAGCTGTCTCCGCGGTACTGGGCGATGAAGTGCTCGAAAACGACGTTGTCGCTGGACCGTGTAGTGCTGGACATGCGCAGCCCCAGCGCCCCTTTGGGCACGCCCAGGTGGTCGGAGTCGGGCCGGGCCAGAGCGACCGCCTCGATGCCGCGCTGACCACTGGTGGGGCGCACGCCGTAGCGTTCTCGGAGCACCTGGTACAAGGAGCGGTCAGAAAGGTCGATTTCGACCAATCCAGGGAACAGTTTGGCCGGCATGAACGCCCGCACCACCTGCACGGGCCGCCCGTCCACGCTGCGCACCCGGTCCAATTGGACGATCTCCTCGCCAACACCGACCTCAAGTAGGCGGGCAACGTCGACCCCACAGGGCTCGGTAGTCAGCTTCAAGACGTGGCTGTGGACCACGTGCCCGGCCCTCACCATCGACTCATGGAAGCCCAGGGTGTCCTGGATGAAGCTGGTGTCCATTTTTCGCCCGGTTACGAAGGTACCTTTCCCCTTTATCTTGAGGACAAGGCCCTCGCGTTCGAGGTCCGACAGGGCTTGGCGGACAACGGTGCGGCTCACTGAGTACTGGGCGCACAGCTCAGCCTCCGACGGCAGCAGGTGACCCTCGGCCCGGTTGTTCTGCAGGTCCTTCACCAAGATGCGTTCGAGTTGAAGGTAGTAAGGCTCGAAGGACCGGAAATCGATAACTGCCGACCTGGCCTCGCTCATGACCTGTTATCCCCAGCCCTCGCGACGGGCCGTGCCTTCGCCCGGCAAGCCTGTCGCGCTACCACGCTAACATCCTATCATCTTAGGTCGTCAGGGCAAGGGGCACTTGCAGGTTGGGGACGCTTGGCGCTCCTACTACTTGGCACCGAGGCGCCTCGCCGCTGGGCAGCGAAAGGCTTGACACCGCCAGTCCACCGGAGTATGGTCAGACCCGCTTGAGCAAAGCGGTTTGCACAAAGCGGTTTGTGCACTGCTGTGCTCCGTTCTAGGTGTTCCGGAAAGCAGGTCGGTATGGGGGCTACAGGCCGCGTTCGCATTTACGAAGTGGCCGCGCACGCAGGCGTCTCACCCACAACGGTCTCTGCCGCGATGACGGGCAAACGCCCCGTAGCAGAGGAGACCCGCCAGCGCATAGAGCAGGCCATCGAGGAGCTCGGTTATAGAGCCAACGCCAGCGCCCGGGCGCTGGCCTACGGCAGCAGCGGGACGATCGCCCTTTTGATCCCTTCGCTAGAGAACTCCCTCTCGCAGATCGAGCTCGAGTTCGTCGCCAGCGTTGCCGAGGCGGCGAGGGCGCGCGAATACGACGTCCTTGTGTCCTTTTCCGGGGACGACGAACTAGTGCTGTCACGGTTGATGGATGAACGCCGGGCGGACGGGATTGTCCTTCTCGAAGTGTTCCTCGACGACGTGCGTGTCGAACGCCTCCGGTCTCTCGGGTTCCCTTTTGTTGCCATCGGGCGGACCGCCAAACCAAGCGGGATCGACTGGGTCGACATTGACTTCGACGGTTTGCAGTTGTCTCTGGTAAGCGGCCTCACCGAGCTCGGGCACAAGCGCATCACCTTGATCAGTGGCCCATCCGATCTATTGAAGAGGCGTTATGCCCCGCAACACAGAACGCACCGAGCCTTTAATGCCGCCTGCACCAAGCTGGGCGTCAAGGGGGACATCCTGGAATGCGAGCGTAACGCCGAAGCCGGGCTCCATCGAACGGCAGAGCTACTGGCCCGCGACAAGTCGCTCACCGGCCTCGTGGTGGTCAACGAGCTGGCACTGCCCGGGGTCTACCGGGCGGTAGCGGAAGCGGGACTGCGTATGCCTGAGGACCTATCCGTGATCGGGCAGTGCGACAGCAGGTGGTCGACGTTCCTCACCCCTCGCCTGACGGCGGCACAGTTCCCCTCTGTGGAGATGGGGCGTGCCGCCGTCGAGCTGTTGGTCGATCGCCTTTCCGGCAAGGAGCTGGCCCCTCGTGGGCGGTTGATCCTACCGACCATTGTCACCGGGGAGTCGACTGGGCCTGCCCGAGCGGTTCCCCCTCGTGGGCGACGGGCACCCTCGGCTCCGGGCAGCGGCGGCGCAGGCAACCCGAGGCGTAGGCAGACCCGCCAGGGAGGAGGTCCTTCACTGTGGGCAGCTTTGTAGCACACGCATGGGGCGTCACTTGGGCTCACGACCGGGAACTGGTCCGAGTCGAAGCTTGGGGCCCGAACAGCTTGCGGGTTCGCTCGACGATAAGAGGCAAAGTCACCGACCTCCCAGGCAGCGCCCTGCTGGACGTGGCTGGCCGAGAGGCGAAGGTCCAGGTTTCGGAGGAACTGGCCCGCGTCGAAAACGGCGAGGTCGTTGCCGAGATGTCGCGCTCGGGTCGTCTGCGGTTCCTCGGACGTGACGGGCGTGAGTTCTTTGCCGAGCACGAACCTCACTTCTCCGCCCCGCCTCAGCGGCGGTACATGCCCGTTGGCGGGGACGTTCATCAATCCGAAGTGCTCTTCGACGCCCCGGCCGGCGAACGCGTCTACGGTCTGGGGCAACACCAGCACGGCCTTTTGGACCAAAAGGGTACCGTCATCGACCTGGTGCAACGGAACACCGAGGTCTCCATTCCCTTCGTGCTGTCCAGCCGAGGCTACGGCTTCCTCTGGAACCATCCCGGGGTCGGCCGGGTGGAGCTGGCCAGGAACCACACGAGATGGGTGGCCGAGGCGGCCAGACAGATCGACTATTGGGTGACGGCCGCCCCCGTTCCTGCCACCGTGGTAAGCCAATATGCAGCGGCAACGGGCCTGCCCCCAATGCTGCCGGAGTGGGCGTCGGGGTTCTGGCAGTCAAAACTGCGCTATCGGACCCAAGAGGAGCTGCTCGGCGTAGTGCGGGAGCACAAGCGCCGCGGCCTACCGCTCTCGGCTATCGTGATCGACTTCTTCCACTGGACCCGTCAGGGTGAGTGGGAGTTCGACAGGCGCGAGTGGCCGGACCCGGCGGCGATGGTGCAGGAGCTGAAGAGCCTTGGCGTTGAGTGCATCGTGTCAGTGTGGCCAACGGTAAACCCGAACAGCAAGAACTACAGCGAGATGGAGGAACGTGGCCTTCTTGTTGGGAACGAGCTCGGGAACCCACTGCACCTCCCGCTCTGGGACAAGGACAGCCCGGGCACGACGTTCGTCCGCTACTACGACGCCACCAACCCCGACGCTCGTCGCTACATCTGGGAAAAGGTCAAAAGCGGCTACTACCGCCATGGCATAAAGACCTTCTGGCTGGACGCCTGCGAGCCCGAGGTGCGTCCCGAGAACCCAGGCAATCTCATGTTCCATCTGGGCGGAGGCGCCGAGGTCCAAAACGTCTACCCTCGTTTGCACGCCCAGGGCTTCTTTGAGGGCTTGCGCGAAGTCGGTGAGGGCCCGGTCCTGTCACTGTGCCGCTCGGCGTGGGCCGGCAGCCAGCGCTGGGGGGTGGCTCTTTGGTCGGGTGACGTGGAGTCCAGCTTCGCCGCCCTCGCCGCTCAGGTCCCTGCCGGGATGAACGCTGGCATATCGGGGATCCCGTGGTGGACGTCCGATATCGGCGGTTTTTACGGGGGGCACCTCGACTCCCCATCGTTCCGCGAACTGGTGGTCCGATGGTCCCAGTTCGGGCTGTTCTGCCCGTTGTTCCGTCTCCACGGGTCGAGAGACCCCGGCGTCCACGACGGGCCCAACCGCACCGGGGCCGCCAACGAGGTGTGGTCGTTCGGCGATGACGTGTACGAGATCTTTTCCGAGCAACTGCGCCTGCGCGAGTTATTACGGCCCTACCTGATGGCCCAGATGGCTAACGCCAGCGCCACCGGCGTGCCGCCTATGCGCCCGCTGTTCTTGGACTTTCCCGACGATACGACCTCCTGGGAGGTGGACGACCAGTTCCTCTTGGGCCCAGATGTGCTGGTGGCGCCGGTGACAGCCGAAGGCGTGCGCGACCGCGCCGTCTACCTCCCTGCAGGCAGCGCCTGGACAAGCGCGTGGACGGGAAAGCGGGCCGAGGGGGGGACCTGGTTGCAGTGCCCGGCCCCGCTCGAGCGGATCCCGGTGTTCTTGCGCGACGGTGGGGACTTGCCCGCCAGCGCGATGAGCAAGGTCCGTGCCCCATGACGATCAACCGGTTCAGGGCCCTGCTGAGGGACACCAAGGTGGCGCCGTACTACTTCTTGCTCCCCTTCACCGCCTTGTTCCTGGTGTTCACGATTGCGCCGATCGTGTACGACTTCGGCCTCAGCCTCTTCACCTACACCTTGGTAGGCGGGACGCATTTTGGGGGTTTCGCAAACTACGCCAGCGTCCTGCAAAGCGGCTTGTTCTGGGCATCGGTCTTGCGCGTCATCGAGTACGGCGTCGGTGTCATGGCCGTGACGCTGGCGTGCTCGGTCACCTTTGCTGTCCTGCTCGACTTCGAGTACGTCAGGTTCGTCCGTGCCTTCAAGCTCATATTCTTCTTGCCCTACGCCGTCCCCGGGTCCATCGCCGTCATGATCTGGGGCTTCCTGCTCGAGCCGCAGCTAGGGACATACCCCCTGCTGGCAAAGGATGCGGGGTTCGGAACGGTCAATTTCCTTGGCACGCACCTGGTCCTGTTCTCGATCGGGAGCATCGCCGTGTGGGCGCTCACCGGCTTCAACATGCTGGTGATATATACGGCCCTCAAGGGAGTACCACTGGAGAACATTGAGGCGGCGATCGTCGACGGTGCCTCCAAGTGGCAGATAGCCACCAGGGTGAAGCTGCCCCAGATCCGCCCAGTAGTGATGGGCATGGGCTTCCTGGGGGTCCTCGGGGCGTTGCAGCTTTTTACTGAGCCGTCGATCCTGTCCGTCCTTACTGATTCCATTTCGACCCAGTACACGCCCGCGATGCTTGTCGACTCCACGATCTCTACGCAAAGTAACAATAACTACGCGGCGGCGATGGCGTTCGTCTTGGCTGTCATATCGCTGATCTTCGCCGGCGGGCTCATTGGGATATTCATTCACCGCAGGGGGGGGTTTGAGTCGAATGCCCGACGCGCCGCTTAGCGGCAACGCACGTACGATACGCCTGACAAAGACCAACCCGTATATCCGTGCGTTTGCCTTCGCTGTCATGGTCGTCTTCGCCGTGTACGCGGTGCTGCCATTCTATTGGCTTATCATCGCCGCGACGAAGACCAACGGCGGCATCGTGGGCTCCTTGGGCCTGTCGCTACCCAGCCGTCCCGACCCGTTGACCAACCTCAGGCACCTGTTCAGTTATGACGGCAACATCTTCCTGCAATGGACCTTCAACTCCTTCCTTTATACCGCGGTGGCGGGCGCGGCGGCCACGGCGCTGAGCCTTATGGCGGGTTACGCACTGTACATATACCGGTTCCCCGGGCGTAAGCTCCTGCTCGGCTCCCTCGTCGCCGTGTCGGCCATCCCGGGGACCACCCTAGCGTTCCCCCTCTATTTTCTGATCGCACACCTGAAGCTGGCCAACAACCTCTTGGGCGTCTTCCTGCCGCTGCTCGTCAGTCCCTTCGGCGTGTTCCTCATGTGGTTGTACCTGAGCAGCACGGACTGCCTGGCCGTCGTGCAAGCAGGAAGGATCGACGGCGCCCGCGAGATCCGGATATTTCGCAGCCTGGTGGCGCCCCTGGCCAGCCCGGCGATCGTAACCGTGTTCCTGTTGATAATTGTGTCGATCTGGAACAACTATCTTCTACCCTACCTGGTCTTGAGCAACCCGCGCCTGCAGCCCGTCACTGTCGGCCTGGCGCAATGGGTGGCATATGGCGGGGCGAACGTGGGGAGCAGTCACCAGCTCCTGTACACACTTATTGTCACCGGGGCGATCGTGTTCATCTTGCCCGTGTTGGCTTTATTCTTGGTGCTCCAACGCTATTGGAGGGACGGGCTCAGTCTCGGCAGCACAGTAGGGTAAGGAGCTCTGCGCCTGACCATGGGCGCGCCCGGGGGGCGTCGATGCTCAGGCGGTATATCTACAGACACATAGCTCTCACGGAAGAGAATGATAAAAAGGGAGGGAATACATAACAATGCGCCTTTCATGGCATGACAGGTCCCCCGGGCGAGCCGCATCGGCAAGCCAAGGACTAAAACTGCGACGTGTGCTCGTGGCGGTGGCCGCGACGAGCATGACGGCGACACTGGTCACATCCACTTCCGCGTTCGGGGCCGCTGTCTCGCAACGCGTAGCAAACGTGTCTGGCGACGGCTGTTCGTCGGGGTCTGTGAACCTGACGTTCTGGTCAGGGGTAACGGGCATCAACAGCGCCGTTGTCTTGTTTAACAAGACGCACCCAGGGATCTGCGTACACTGGCTGAACGAGGGCCCGACGGTGTTCGCCAAACTGTTGGACGCCATGAAGACAGGGACGGGCGCGCCCGACATAACCCAGTTCAACTACTCGCTGATGTACCTGTACGAGCAAAACCATTACCTGGTCAACCTGGCCCAGTACGGAGCCAATGCCGTGCAAGGGGACTTCCCCTCTTACGCCTGGGACAACGTGAGCTATAACGGTGGCGTGTACGCCATCCCGCAGGACTCGGGCGTGTACGCGCTCTTGTACAACGCGACGCTGATGAAGAAGTACGGGCTGGCTGTGCCGACCACCTGGGCGCAGATGATAACCGAGGGCGAGGCGCTACAGGCGGCTCACCCGGGGGTGTACATCAATGACTTTGCGCCCAACGATTCGGTCAACGTGCTCTCGGGGATGACGCAGGCCGGGGCCAGAGATTTCGTGTTGAACGGCACCAAGCTATCGGTCGGCTTCACCAGCATGGCGGCAGAGCAGTACGCCTCGGTCTGGGACACGCTGCTGTCCAAGCGTCTGGTTGCCACGGTGCCGGACTTCAGCACGCAGTGGTTCAATGACCTTCAAAATGGGCAAATCCTCACGGTCATGGCTCAAGCCTGGGCTCCCAGCTACATCGGGTCGTCGTTGGACAAGACGCTCGGGGACTGGAGGGTAGCGCCGCTCCCGCAGTTCGTTGCCGGGCAAAACATCGGCATGAACGGTGGTGGGTCTCCCGAGGCCGTCACCAGCCAGACGAAGTACCCCAAGCAGGCCGCGGAGTTCGATATCTGGCTCAACACGTCCAAGGCGTCTCTCAGCCTGCTGGACAAGCCGCCGTCGGGGTTGTTCCCGATGGCGACGACGGTCAGCGCGTCAGGTGCGTTCCTCAACCAGAGGCTGCCGCTCACGGGGAGCCAGGAGCTGTACCGGGTTTACGAGAACTCCGGGCCCGACCCTGGGTTCGCTTCCGGCTACGGCCCGTTTGCCAGTTACGCCGGCAGCGAGGCCGGCAATGCCATGGACCTGGTAGCCCAGGGGCGAGAGACCGTGAAGCAAATGTTCGCTTCCCTGCAGAGCGAGTTCGTTTCATACGCGAAGCAACAAGGCTTTACCATTGTTGGTTCGTGACCACTAGAGGCGTTTTGTAATTGGCCCGCTCCGGCAAGCTGAACGGTGGGCAAGATCACCGTGGTCCCGCTGTGCGCTGAGCGTAGCGAGGACGAGCTTGCCGGGGAAGGGCAGTCATCACTGTAGGCAAAGACCGAGGGGAGCAGGGGCAATGCTAGAAGGCGTGGCACTGGGGCGTGGGATCAACTTTGGCAATGCTCTGGAGGCCGCCGCGGAAGGTGAAGCGGGCTTCCGACTGGAACGCCGGTACTTCGAGATGGTCAAGGCCGTCGGCTTCGACACCGTGCGGCTCCCGGTGCGGTGGTCCCTGCATACCGCGAGCGAGCCGCCGTACGAAATAGAGCCGGCGTTCCTGGAACGAGTGGACTGGGCCATAGCTGCAGCCCTGGGAGCCGGCCTAAAGCCGGTCGTGAACTGGCACTTTTACCCGGAGCTGTGCGAGGGGGTGGCCGGGCACCAGCGGAGGTTCCTGGCCGTGTGGCAAACCTTGGCCGAGCGGTTCGCCCCCCTGCCTGCCGATGTCCACTTGGAGCTGCTAAATGAGCCTTACTCCATGACCCCCGAGAGTTGGAACGCTCTGGTGGCGCGGGCGCTGGCGGTGGTGCGCCAGTCCGACGCAGCGCGGGGCGTGATCATCGGGCCGCTCGATTGGAACAACATCGGCTCGCTGGATGTCCTCGACATCCCGTCTGACGACCACGTCCTGGTCACCGTTCATTACTACGAACCGATGGAGTTCACTCATCAGGGGGCGCACTGGGTGTCTGACCGGGACCTGCCCGAGGGGACGCGCTGGGATGTCGAGCACGGCGGACCGGCGGTCGCTCGCGACCTGGACAAGGCGTCGGAGTGGGCGCGCCGGAGGGGGGTGCCGCTGTTTATCGGGGAGTTCGGAGTGTACGAGAAGGCGCAGATGGGCGACCGTGCCGCATGGACCGAGTGCGTGCGGGCCGAAGCCGAGCGCCGGGGAGCGAGTTGGGCCTACTGGGATTTCGGCACTGATTTCGGTGCCTACGACTGCCGCTCGGACAGCTGGCGTGCCCCACTGAGGGATGCGCTGTTGGGTACGCAAGGCGCCTGAGGAAATTGGCCCGGCTACATGTGAGCGAGGTTGGAGGAAGCCGCGAGCCCGTGCTGGCGTGCGTGGCGGACGGGTGGGAGCAGGGGCTGGTGACAGCGAACGGCCGTATGGGCGTTGCACTGTGGGGGCCGCCAGGCGAAGAGGTCCTTACCGTCTCGCTGGAGAGGCTCTTCCTCCCCTTGGACCAAGCGGTCCCGCCGGTGCCCACCAACGAGATCCTCCCGTCGCTGCGGCACAAGCTGTGGGCGGGTGATTGCCAGGGTGCCGCTGACGACGTGGTGGCCTTGGCGCGCCAGCGGGGCTTGGGTGAAAAGCACTGGACAGATCCCCGTGTCCCCGCTTTCGAGGTGGTCTTGTCCGGGCCGCACGACGGGCCGGTGAGCGGGTACGAACGCTGGGAGGACCTGCGCACAGGCGAGGTCGGCACGGCGTGGGAACGGCCGGGAGGCACGGTCAGGCACCGCACCTTCGTCTCGCGTGCCCATGGGCTAGGCGTCCTGGAGATCCTGACGGCGCGACCGGCCACCTACCGGCTCTGCATGCGCAGGGCGTTCGCTAGCCACGACGGCAAGGAGCAGGCCGTCGCCGAAGACACTGCCTACCCGGAGCTCGCCGGCATCGGTGCCGGGTTGGTGCGCTACGTGACCCTGTTCAAAAACCGGTGGCCGGGGGCGGTCAGGGGCGTGATCGGGGCGCTCCGGGCCGTCAGCGACATCGATGTCACCGGGGACGGCTGCTCTCTCCTCTTGGCCGGTGCCACCCGCACCCTGGTCCTGGTGGGGGCCCGGGCCCTCACCGACGATGATGACGATGACGGCGAGGTCGCCGAGCGCAGCCTCCGGGGCGAACTGGAAGCTGTGACGGCGGGTTACGACAGCCTGCTGGCGGCCCACGTGGCTCTGCGGGCACGGTGGATGGGAGAGGTCTCGTTGCGTCTCAATGGAGGCGAGGGCGCTATCGTGCAGCAGGCTGGTGCCGTCGAGCCGCACGTCGACTTTGACTTGTTAGAGCGACAGTTCTGTGCCGGCCGGGCCCGGATCGCCGACAGCTGTGGTGAACTGCCACCGACGCTCCAAGGCGTTTGGGGGGGTACGTGGACGCCTCCGTGGTCGGACGATTACACGTTGAACGCCAACGTGCAGACAGCTCTGGCCGCCGTCTTGCCATCGGGGCCGCCGGAGATGTTGCTCTCCCTGTTCGCTTACCTGGAGGCTCACATGCATGAGTTCCGGGACAACGCTAGGGCGCTGTATGGCTGCCGAGGGATCTACATCCCTTCTCGTATGTCGACTCACGGGTTCCAGGACCATTTCGACTCGCAGTGGCCCATGACCTTTTGGACTGCCGGTGCGGGTTGGCTGGCCCGCCTGTACTACGACTACTGGCAGTACACGGGGGACAGTAAGTTCCTGGCCGAGCGGGCGTTCCCGTTCATGCGCGAAGCAGGCCAGTTCTGGGAGGATTTCATGGTCCCCGACGATGCGGGGACGCTGCACTTCTGTCCTTCATATTCGCCCGAGAACGCGCCCGCCAATACGGGGTCGCAGGCCTGTTGTGACGCCACAATGGACGTTGCCGTAGCCAAGGACCTGTACCGCAACCTGGTCTTTTGTGGTAAGTTGCTTGGGGCTGAGGGCGCCGAGCTGGCGCGATGGGCGGACCTCTTGGTCCGGCTGCCCAAGTACCGGGTGAACGCGGATGGCGCCCTGGCTGAGTGGGCCGACCCCAGGTTTGAGGACAACTACGAGCACCGCCATTCCTCGCACCTTTACCCGGTGATGTACGAGGTTGACCCCGAGATCTCGGCGGACGAGCGGTTGTTGGAGGGGACGCGGGAGGCCGTCCGGCGCAGGTTGGGCTGGCAGCGCTCTTGTAGCCGAGGCGGCGAGGCGGCTTTTGGCCTGTGCCAGCTCGGCCTGGCCGCAGCCCACTTGGGGATGGCGGAGGAGGCTGAAGAGGCCTTGTTCATGCTGTCATCTAGGTTTTGGCGACCGAATTTGACAACGACGCATGAGCCGGGGGAGCTGTTCAACGTGGACGCCTGCGGCGGCATGCCGGCCGTTATGTTGGCCATGGTGGTGCAAAGTGCTAACGGGGTGGTGAAACTGCTCGCCGCGCTCCCGCCTCGCTGGCGCCGGGGGTCCCTGCGCGGGGTACGGGGTCGCGGCGCAATAACCTTTGAGCTCATCGAGTGGGATGAGGCGGGCTTCGAGGCGCGCCTGTCGGCCCGGGTGCCAAGCGTGCTCAGGGTGGAGCTCCCTCCCGGGGCCGGTAGTGCCCAGGTAGAAGGTGCGGATGTCCTGGGCAGCGGCCGGCCCGGGCACCGTGAGGTGACCGTCCGCTTACGCCAGGACGTGGCGCTGCGGGTGCGGGGGAAATGGGATGCTGTTGGCGCTGTAGGGATAGGAGACAAGTGAGCAAGGGCAACGGCCAAGCGGCCATAAACATAACGGTGTGGGGGGAAAACCTCCACGAGTTCCGCGACAAGCGTGTCCCGGAACTGTACCCGGGGGGCATGCACGAGACGATCGCAGCCGGGATCCGCCAGGAATTAGGGGGGCGAGCCGTCGTGCGGACGGCCACGTTGGACCAGCAAGATAATGGTTTGGGCGACGAGGTGCTGGGGACGACGGACGTCCTGACCTGGTGGGGCCACATCGGCCACGACCAGGTGGATGACAAGGTGGTGGAACGGGTTAGACAGCGCGTCCTGCAAGGCATGGGCTTGGTCGTGCTGCACTCGGCCCACCTCTCGAAGATATTTCGTTCACTTATGGGCACTAGTTGCAACCTGCGCTGGCGTTCAATTGGGGAAAGAGAACTGGTCTGGACCGTGAGCCCAGGGCACGAGATCGTGCGCGGGGTCCCTGCCGTCTTCGCCATCGAGGCCCAAGAGATGTACGGAGAGTTCTTTGACATCCCCCAGCCGGACGAGCTCGTGTTTATTTCGAGCTTCAAGGGCGGGGAAGTGTTCCGGTCCGGTTGCTGCTTCTATCGGGGAGCGGGGAGGATCTTCTTTTTTGGCCCCGGTGACCAGGACTACCCCGTGTACCATCACGAGACCGTAAAGCGGGTCTTGGCGAACGCGGTCGTTTGGGCCTACCGGGAAGGCGGGCCGCTGGCCGCACCCTACGAGATCGAGCTCGCGGAAGAGGGGTGGATCGAGTCATACATCCGCGAGCCTTACCCGAGCGCGACCAAGTGAAGCCGCTCCGCGCTCTACTCGTCGGCGCTGGAGGCATGGGGCGGACCTGGGCGTCGGCCCTGACCGGCAACCCCGATGTGTGCCTGGTCGGCTGGGTCGACCTGGTCACGGAGCGAGTGCTTGAAGGCATTGAGGCCGTCGGGCTGACAGACGTTGCCGTAGACGACGACCTGGACGTCGCCTTGGGGAAATGGTTGCCGGACTTTGTGGTGGACGTGGCTCCCCCCGAAGCGCACCATGAGGTGACCCGGCGCTGTCTGGCACGAGGAGTCCCGGTGCTGGGCGAAAAGCCCATTGCGTCCAGCCTCGATGAAGCGCGCGACTTGGTGGAGTTCTCGCGGCGTACTGAGACGTTGTTCGTGGTGAGCCAGAACCGGCGCTACAACCCGGGGCTTGTCGCCTTCAGGAGGTTGGTGCTGAGCCGTCTCGGGGGTATCGGTGCGCTTAGTGCCGATTTTTACAGCGGCTACCACTTTGAAGGGTTCCGCGAAGAGATGGCCAGCCCACTGTTGCTGGATATGGCAGTCCACACCTTTGACGCCGCTCGCTATATCACCGGTGCGGATGCCCGGAGCGTTTACTGTACGGAGTTCAACCCGCCATGGAGCTGGTACCGCGGCGCGGCCTCGGCAACGGTGGACTTCGAGCTGAGCGCCGGTATCCGTTTCAGCTACCGGGGTAGCTGGTGCGCGGAAGGCCTCGAGACCTCCCCGGACGCGGAGTGGCGCGCCATAGGAGCCTTCGGGAGCGCCAAGTGGGACGGCTCGAGCAACCCTGTCGCCGAAGTCCGAACGGGGGGGGCGAAGGGGGCAGCCCTGGAGCGTATCGAAGCGGCGCCGGCGCCGATGCCAGAGGAGGGTATCGCCGCCTCCCTAGTTGACTTCTTGCGGGCACTGCGTACGGGCGAGCCGGCGATGAACGACTGCAAGGACAACATAAAGAGCTTCGCCATGGTTATGGCAGCCCTGGCGTCGAGCGCGAGCGGGGAGCGCGTCGCCATCGGCCCCTGACCGCGCTCGCTCCTCAGCGGGCCGCGTCCTGGCGCACCACAGCAGCTTCGCCCGGGCCTAGCTCAACGCCGGGAGGGACGAGGCGACGGCGCAGCAAGTCATAGCCGCCGGCTGGGAGCCGGACCGATGTGGCCCCATAGTTCAGCCAGAACTGCCAGGAGCCTCCCGCTCCGTCACGGCGGAGCAGGCTGTGCACTGCCGGGCCTAGCTTCGCGACGACAGGCCTCACACCCGCCGCGGCCAGGGCGTCGCGAACGAGGAGCTCGTTGCGCTCGTCGCACAGCCGCGTAGATATGTACCAGGCGCAGCCCTTTCCGGCTGAGCGCCTGGTGATCGCCGGGTTGCCGGCGAGATCCCCCGTTGCGTACCGATCGACGATGTCGGCATCCGTAGCGGTAAGGCGTTCGCTCCACAGCGACCCGGAGCCACCCCCAAATAAAGGCACGATCTGGCCCGGGCTCAGGGGGTGGAACTCCTCAACGCGTACCCCCAGCAGGGAACGGAGCACGGCAGGATAGCCGCCCAGGCCCACGGCGCCCGAGGAGCCCACGACGCCGCTCAGGTAGGAGACGATCATGCACCCCCCGTCCTGCACGTACTGGTGCATCTTCTGCGCCGCATCGCCCGAAAGCACGTACGTGCTCGAGACGATCACCAGCTTGTAGCGAGAGAGGTCGCCGTCCGGCGGGACGAAGTCGCACAGATGGCCGGCAAGCGTCACGGCTCGATGATCGGCGCGGACGCTGTCCAGGTAACGCATTTGAGCAGGGAGCACCCGCCGAGCTTCAAGCGCCCACCAGGACGCGAAGTCGAACACGATGGCCACGTCGGCATCGAGCGTGCTCCCGGAGACCTCGCTCATTTCCTCCAGCGCGTGGCCGATGTTGGTCATCTCCCGGAAAATCCTGGTGTCCGCCCCGGCGTGGGGGACCATGGCCGAGTGGAACATTTCGGCGCCGGCGCGCGAGGCGCGCCATTGGAAGAACAACGCGCTGTCGGAGCCGTGGGCAATGTAGGCCAGGGCATCAAGAAGAGTCCGCCCCGGCGGCCGGTGCACGGTCCCGTGGTCCTCGACGGTCGTACTCGCTGCCTGCTCCATGACGAGCCACGGCCGGCCCTGGTTTAGGGAACGTGCCAAGTCGCCGGCCAGGGCGATCTGGTCGTAAGCGCCGCTGTCGCGACTGCTGGGATAGTGGTCGATGGCGACGACGTCAACGGCCCGGCCCCACTCCCATAAGTCAAGAACAGGGTCGTCGGGCAGCATGAAGTTCGTAGTCACGGGGATGCCAGGTGTGCGGGCTCGGATGGCGTCTCGCTGGTCGACATAGGCGCTGAGCAGCTCGCTCGACCAAAAGCGCTGGAAGTCCAACGTTTGCGATGGGTTTGCCAGCCATTGCGTGGCCCGGGGGGGGAGCACTTCCTCCCAATCCCCGTAGCGCTGGCCCCAAAAAGCGGTGCCCCATGCCTGGTTGAGTTCGTCGAGCCCCGGCTGCGCCGCTCCGTACCGTTGCTGGAGCCATGACCGGAACGCAGCGGCGGCATGGTCGCACCAACACCTGGTCCCGTACTCGTTGTGGACGTGCCACATGGCGAGCGCCGGGTGGCCGGCATAGCGCTCGGCAAGCTTCGTCGCGACGCGGACGGCGGCCTGTCGGTAAGAGGGGGCGGCAGCGCAGTACGTGTCCCTGCTGCCATGGACAAGCCGCGTACCGTCCGCCCGTACAGGGAGGGCGTCGGGGTGGGCGAGGCTGAACCACGGAGGTGGAGATGCCGTGGGCGTAGCGAGAATGACGCTAACGCCGGCCCTATGGAGGCGCTCCAATGTGGCGTCCAACCAGTCGAAACGGTAGCGGCCCTCGCTGGGCTCAATCCAGGACCAGGAGAAGACCCCGACGGTCGCGGTGTTGACGCGCGCTTCGTGCATTAGCGCGACGTCCTCGGCCCACGTCGGCTCGTCCCATTGCTCTGGGTTGTAATCTCCTCCGAATAGCAGCATTCGGCGCCACCTCCGTGGCAACAGGCAGGTTGTCCCAACCGGCTGCATAGTACCTGAGCTGGGACTTCAGGGTTCGCTGGTTGGTCTCGGTGGCCTCCGTGGGCAACTGTTGGCGGCAGTTGTTGTCCAAAAAGTTGCCCAAAACGATGACCGTGCTTGGGGCAGTCATATTGCTGAACGCTCGAGCCGCCGTAGCGGCTGGCCAGTTCTGACCTTTGGCTCTGGATGTCGTTGCTACAGGGCTAGATGAAGCCTCAGCGCTTCATCGAGAGCGGCGAGAAGCTCTGGCGGTACGACGCCGACAAATGCCCCGATGCGCTCGACGGCCACCGATCTCACCTGCTCTGCCTGTGCCTTTGAGTCGCGTTCAAGGCCGGTCGCGGACGCCGGCAGCATCACCTGGAACGGGTAGACGCGATCGGTGCTCGATGTCACCGGGACAACGGTGACCACCCCTCGTCCGAGCCGGTCGGCTGTGCTGTTCGCTCCGTCGTTGCTAACGATCACGGCCGGTCGGCGCTTGTTGGCCTCGGCACCACGCACCGGGTCGAGGTCGACGAGGCGGATCTCGCTCCGTCGCATCAGCTCAGTCCGTCGCTGGCCGTAGGCTCCCAGGCGGCGGCGTCGCCCTCTGCCGCCCACTGTTGCCACGCGTCTTCATAGGCAGGCCCGAGCTCTGAGGCCCGCAGCAGCCGAACGGCCTTATGAACTACAGCAGAACGAGACGCGAAGCCTTGCGAGCTGGCGTAGGCATCGAGGAAGTCCACGTCCTCGTCGGGAAGGCTGACGCTAACTTTCATACTGTCATACTACTGGTAGTAGTACAGATGGAGCAAGAACCTTGCCGCCTACTGATAGCAGTTGCCGCCCACTTATGGCACGGATGTGGCACGGAGCCTCAGCCTCGGCGCCCTTCGAGGAACCGGCCGCTGGAACCAGCGCTCTGGTGCCCCTGAGCGAGGCCGAGACCGTAAAGCTGCTCGGAGGGGCGAGCTGAACAGCTCCCTGGCCCGGGCCGAGGCCGTGCAAAGCAGGATCGGGCCTGTACTACACGCTGGTATTTCACATCTGATCTACCCTGTGAACTGCTTTTTCTTTGCCCGTTGGTGACGCCGATGGACCCGTATTGTCCTCTGTTACGCGCGCTGATCGCGCACGGATCGCGCACGCCGGGAGGGTGCTGCAAGGCCGCCTCAGCTCCGAAATCGCGGCTGAGTCTTCTGGGCCGCGGCGATCTCGACCCCGAACCGCTCGTCGAACGCGCCCGACGGCTCGAGGACCAGCGCGGGCACACCGCCGTGCATCGTCACCGTGAACTTGTCGAAGAAACCGTCCCGGCCGAGTACGACCGCCCAGGGGGCTCCCAGTCCATGAGGAAGGCAACGTCCGCTTCCCAGTCCGTAAGGGGAGCATCGTTCCCGACCAGCAAGTCCCGGAAGAGCTGGATCCCTACGTACATGAACCGCACACGCCTGCGCTCGCCCCCCAGCCCGATATCAGCCTCGGGGGCGCCGGAGAGATCCAAACGCAACTGTCGAGCCATGCTGGGCGCGGCGAAGACGCGCTCGGAGCCAGAGTCAACCAGAGCAATCGCACGAAGAGTGACCTGCCCAAGGTGCGCGAGTCGCACCGGCACGACACGGCGCACTGGAGGTGGCTTGCCAAGCAGTGCGCTTACTTCCGTCGCAGTGTCGTCTGCATAGCGAAAGAGCCATCGCGGGCGATCGTCCGTCACTCGTCAGCGTTTAGCCGAGGCCCACAAGCTCCGGCTCGCCCTCCTTGGGCGATCTCATCACGGTGGCGTCCTTGATGCCTTGCTCTTCAAGGGACGCTGCAAGCTCGTCGAGGGTGTCCCGCGCTTCGACGATCTCGTCGTTACGAAGGGCGACCCATTTCCCAGGCACCTGGCGTAAGAGGTTGGCCAGCGCCACTGGCTGAACTTGTGCGGTCATGAGGACTTCCTTTCTCCTCCAGTGTCGCGCCGTACGGGGCCAACGAATGAGGTCCCGCACCAATCCGCCACAAACCTGGGCGGCCGCGCCGGCACTGCGACGTGGGAGGCTTTGCTCAGAACCACTTCTGTCCCGGTTGCGATCACGGACGGGGACCTTGGCTGGGTGGCCCGGGCCGGTAGCCGGCACCGGCCAACCATTCACGGGCCCGTCCTCGGCGCCTCTCGTCGGAGAAGCGGTACCACCGGTCCTCCTCGTCGGGCCAGCTGGCGATGGTGTCTTTGAACCGCCGAAAGGCGCCGCGGCCATCGATGGCGATCGTGAGCCGGTCGGCACGCCCCGGGTCGCTGACACCGGCGATGAAGTCCTCCATGTCCCGGTACCCCTCGCCGGGACCCTCCTGGGCCTACGTACAGCCAGTGGTCGCCGTCATCGAAATCTGGCGGGTCTTCTTCGGTTTCCGCGGCGTACTCCATCCTTATTCGGGCCCGATAAAGTAACTCGGCGCAAGCCCGCATTTGTGACGACGAACAGGCCCTCATTGCGCCCTTGGCAGGCGCTGGTGATGGCCTCGATGTTGTCCAGGAACAGTTGGGCCATGGCCGTTGCCGTCAGGCTCTGACGCGCGAGACAGAACGCCTTCACCCGGTACTCGTGGACGGCTTGCTTCTCGGCAGGGTTGTAGCGCACCCTGGCGTCCTTCATGAACACGGCTTCGCCCCGCTGGCCGGCCTCGCTCAGCCACGTGACGTCGCTCACGGTCTCGTCGGCCGGGACGCCGTAACGTTCGGCGAGCGTGGTCAGCCGCAGCCCCGCGGCGCGCAAGATGTGCGGGACCTGGATCCGGCCCAGGCTCCGGTCGATGAAGAGGTCAGGCAGCCCGGCGAGATGCGACACGCACGACGTCTTCGAGCTCGGACCGCGGTACCCCGAACTCATCCACGAGCGTGTCGAGGTCGTCGCCGGCCCAGAAGCGCTCCAGCACGTCGGTGACCTTGGCACCCCCACGCGAGAAGATGGGCTGGCCGAATGACCGCACGGGGTCAGCGACGACCTCGGCTTCCCGGTAGCCGGGCAACCGGACAAGACGGGCATAGCCGTCGCTCGCGTACTCGATCAGTTGCAGGTATTGCTCGACGGCCTCGGTGAACACGCGCTGCTGGTTGCGGACCACCACCAGCTGGCGGACAAGGGGCGCATCGGGGTCTGACGAGCGCTCGGCATAGTCAAAGAGGATCTCCGCGCCGTCGCTGTACAGACGCTTGGATGCCAGTGCGTGGTCCACGCCAAGGTCCTTGGAGAGCACCGCCAGCGCAGGGCGGACACGCTGGAGCGGTACACCGGAACGACGCACGGCAGCCAGCACGAGCGCTTCAGACAGGCCCACGAAGGGGATAGTCGGACCGCCCGGGGCATCAGAGCGGAGGCACGTGACAACCGGGGCACCAGTGACGGCCGGCCTGCCTGATTGCTGGTGCACATAGCCCTTGGCCCAGTTCGCCAGTGTCGTCGAGCTCACGCCGACCGCTCTCGCCGCCTCCGCCTGGGTGTAAAGCGGGATGTCGAAACGGAAATCCGTACTGGCCGCTGTGGTCACCTCCTCCACCACCTCAAAGACTTACTCCATTGTAGTTCGGCACCGGTCACGAGCTTATGGCGTCGCTCCGTTGCTCGGGCCGGCGCCTTGGCTGCCCCCAGCGGCCCGGTAGCCGGCAATGGCAAGCCACTCGCGGGAGCGTCCCCGGCACCGCTCCCCGGAGAACCGGTACCAACGGTCCTGCTCTTCGGGCCACCTAGCGACCGTGTCCTTGAACCGCCGGAAGGCGCCGCAGCCCTCTATGGCTATCTAGAGCCGGTCGGCGCGCTCCGGGTCGCTGACGCCGGCGATGAAGTCCTCCATGTCCCGGTAGCCCTCGCCAGAGCCCTCCGGCCCCACGTAGAGCCAGCGGTCGCCGTCCTCGAAGTCTGGCGGCTCCTCCTCGGTTTCCTGGGCGTACTCCATGGCCGGCCTCGGCCATACCTCGCCGCTCAGGCGGTCGACCACCCCACCGCCTCCACCGGCCCCGCCTTCGAGCAGCGCCGAGAACTCCTCCAGGTCGACAGCCAAGACCTTGAGCGCCTGGTCCGGCGGTCTGTGGCCAAGTGCCACCTCCAGTTCACCCGCCAGCTCCTCGTCGCCCGCCCATCCTCTGTCGCGCAGCGCCATCACACAACGCTCCGCTAATGGGGCGGCACCTTGGACCTCCCCGTCGACGGCAGCAACGAGACCGTCGCCGACGAGCTGGAGCAATTCAACCGGTACGTCGCCTCGGAGCACTGCCACCACTTTCGCCCCGTCCCGGCGGTAGACCGCGCTCCGGACCTCCTGCACGTACTCACGTTCCATGCCTTGAATACTGGCTCACGGCACTTGTGAGGTCGAGGACCGCGACCAGCGACGGTGCCTCGACGTTCTGAATTCCCTCGCGAGTGGTACGACCCACGCCAAATCCGTCGTTTAGCACGCTCCCGCGGCTCTCGAAAGCCTGGCAGGGAGAGTATAGATCGGCCTCTGGGCTGGCCGGGTGGGCTGAATTGCGATGTGGCGCCTGCCTACCAATCTTGCGTCAGGTAGTCGAGAGCGACAGGGTCCGAAGGCATCCGTTGCCACCACCAGCCCGGCCCCGCCTGGGCTGCGAAATGCACTGCGTACCGTGAGTCCTCCACGGTGAGAGCTTGGAAGTCGGCGTCGGCCTCGCCCACCGCATCGCTCGCACCGGCCCTGCCGTGCACCTCGAGCCATTCGGCGATCGCATCACGGTGCTCGAGCGGCCCGAGGTACTCGTGCTGGTCCAAGGGATGTTCGGCAAGCTCCGTCACCCACTCCGCCCATCGTTGGATCAGGCCTCCCAGGCCGTCAGTCGCACCCACGCGCGCCAGTGTGCCAGACCACAGGACCCCAACGCTCACCGTTCCCGTGACCCTGACGAGCACCGGACCCCGCGGCGGGAGGCTTTCTGTACCCGGTCGCGGCGCTCCCGCAAGCGCCCATCATCGTCGCTACGCGTCGATTACCCATGAAACTCAGGCATTTCTCGGCCACACATAAATGGTTCTTCTGTCCGCGCCGGCGATCCTGGCTCGTGGCGGGCGCCTCGGGAGCGGGTGACATCGCCCGCGGGGCGCGCATGCCTCGGGTTGGCCGGCAGGGAGACGACCTCGGCGTTCGCGTTGGTCCCCGCGTCCTGGCCTCAGCTGCGGTCGGCGGCTCCGAGGCTCAGGCGCACGTCCTTCATCCGCCTGTAGAGCCTAAAGGCTTGCTCAGGGGCGGGGACAAAGCCGTGGCGTGCACAGAACTGAGCCGCGCGTTCGTCGATGGCGTCGACCACGACCAGCCGAGCGGCGGCGGCCTCGCCGGCGGCGACAGCCTTTCGCAATGCCCCTGCCAATAGCAGGGACCCGAGGCCGCGGCCCTGGGACGTCTTGTCTACGGCCAGACGGGCGAGCAGGACCATGCCCACGGGATAAGACGGCAGGCCTCGTACCAGCTTGCCCGGCGCCCCCGCTCGCAGCACCGACCCCATCGTCAGGCTGAAGTAACCCAGGACCTTGCCATCTTCGACCAAGACGAACGTGCGGGCCGAGTCCATCTGTTGGGCGGCAAGGGCGTGGCGCTTCAACCAGGTGTCGAGCTCGCCGTTACCGGAGTCGAACTCGGCAAGGACGTGCTGAGAGCCGAGCCGTTCCAGCCGGAGCTCAGCGCCGGTCACCCCTCGGGCAGCCTGGGATGCCTCTTGAACAGTGCGACCAGTTCGTCGACTGGTACCGGGGGCTTGTCGAGCTCGGCGATGAACCGGTCGAAGGCGTCGTTGGACAACGTCAGGTCGCGGCGCTGCCTCAGCACCCGGTTGGCCCTCGTTGTCACGGTTTCCAGCACGAACGCGGACACCGTGGTGTCCTCGAGGTCGGCCGCCTCGCGGATGAGGGCGCCCTGCTCCGGGGTCACCCGGACTTCGAGGCGGTGGCGGCGCGACGGGCTGAGGGCTGGTTCGCTCACAAACTCATGTTACCCGTCCGGACAGCGTCCGGACAAACGGCAGGTCCGCCCCCGGCGTTCTGTCGCGCCTGTGAGCCGCGGTCCACGAGCGCTGAGCCGTTGTTCTGGAAGAACTGTGTGCAACCGGCCGAGGCTGGCGGCGCCGATGTGGAGGTTGGTGCGCCGGACACGAGACTGAGCGAGCTGAGGTAGGGGTCGTGGGTGGCAGGAACTTATCATGTCGGTGGCGGGACGCCGACGCCGACCGGGAGTCACGCGTCTCTGACATTTAGAAGAAGGCCCCCGATGAAGAGCGCGCCCGCGCTCCAGACCGCGAGGACACCGAGCCCAGCCCACGGGCTGATGGGCAGACTTTGCAATTTCGTAGTGGCCTGGATCGAAAGCCCGGCTGTCATGGGAGCGATCTGTTCGAGATGTCTCTGCCACGCCGGGTCGCTCACGACCTGAGCGAGAAGAGGCAGGAGGTACAGCAGTCCGAGGACGGTTCCTATCGCCATAGCCGACTCTCGTACGGCGGTGGCGATGCCGACGCTGAGCAGGGCGACGAGGACGAGGTACAGCACCGACCCGACTGCGGCACGCAGCGTAGGCCCGTGACCGAGGGAAAGGAGGGGGTAACCATGGGCGACGGTGAAGCCGTTGCCTGGCAGGATGGCCCTCCCTGCGAGGAGGGATCCACCGACTGCGACCTCGCCCGCGATGGCGACAAGACCGGTGAGAGTGGCGGCCTTGGCTCCCAGCATGACGAGCCGGCGAGGCATGGCAGTAAGGGTGGTGCACATCATGCCGGTGCTGTACTCGTTGCTGATCACCAGTACGGCAAGCACAGCGACGACTGCTTGGCCGAGATCTATCCCGGAGAGGGCCAGCCTTGGCGTGCCCTGATAAGCGTTGGGTTGGTAGCTAATGGTGACGACCACCGCAGTGCTGACCCCGACGGTGAGGACTGCCACAGCGAGGAGCAGCCAATAGGTACTCGCCAGGGTGCGGAGCTTGGTCCACTCGGCGTTGAGCGCGTCACCCATGGCGTCGGCGGTTGGCGAACAGGCCGGTTTCAGACGTCCCGCCGCCGGATCAACCAGAGGGCCGCTCCGAAGGCGACGGCGGCGTAAGCGCAGAGCACGGCGAGGCCGGCCCATGGCCCGAGCGGGTAGTACCCGTTTTGCACGGTGTAGGCATTGCTGACCTGGGCGAAGTGGGGCAGGGTGCCCTGGACGGCGAACGCCGCGGTTGGGGTGACCCGGAACAGTCATCCCGATGCCGCAGGAGACAGGGGGTGGCTGACGATGAACGGCAGGACGAACACCACTATGCCCGTGGCCACCGCTCCGGCGCTGCGGCGCGAGATGGTGCCCAGCGCCAGGACCAGGACGGCAGCGATGGCGAAGAGAAGCCCGGTCCCGATGGTGGCTCGTACCGCGGCGAGAGTACTGAGGGGGAACACGTAGTTCCCGTAGGCGTGCAACACATGCCGTGAGATCGGTTCGGCGATGGCGGTAGCGATGCAGGCGGCGACGAAGGTGACCGAGCCGATCACGATGGCTTTGGCCGCCAGGGCTCGGCCCCGGCGGGGGCTGGCGGTCAGGGTGGTGCGGATGAGGCCACGGCGGTACTCGGAGGTGACGAACAAGGTCGCCAGCACGGTCATCGCGATGAGCCCGAGGGCCCCGCTGGCCAGCAGGCTGGTCGTGCCACCGCTGCCTCCGAGGTTGCCTCCAGCGACTTGAGGGGCGATGTCACCCGAGCCACTGATGGTGAAGGTGCCGCCGGGCTGGCGGAACCAGCTCCGCCCGGCGGGCTGGGTGGGGTAGGTCTGGGTGTTGGCTCCCTCGACCTGGTTGTCCCAGCTTTGGTGGGGGAAGTCGCCGGACAGGTGGACCTCCCCAAAGGTGGCCGTCGCCAGCGTGGCCGAGCTGTTGTTGGCGCCAAGGTCATCGGCGGGGGAGGTGACGAACAGGCCGGCCTGGACGCTTCCCGTCAGGCCGGTCAGCTGCACGGTGCCGATCTCTGCCCAATGGGCCCCATCGAGCGAGTCGTAGCCGGTGACCAGGTCCCCGGCGCGGGTGAGGCGCAGCCATCGGGGCGAAGACACGCTGACGGGCCCGGGGAGGCCGGCGGTGTCGTGGGTGTAGTTGTACTGCATGCGCACCCCGTGGCTGGGGGTGACCATGACCGCCGCGTAAGCGGATCCCTGGGTGGTGTTCTCCGCCACGAGGATCCCGGCTTTGGCCCACGGCACTCGACCGGGGTGGTTTGAGCCGTTCCCCGAAGCGACCACTTCGGCGAGCGATGCGACCTGGGCGGTGATGCTGCCGTTGGCGACTAGCAGTTGGTGCACGAAAGAGAGCGGGCCTCAGCGCCCCGCTGGCGATCAGCTTCGACGCCTTCATCCAAACCAGCTCCGATCCCCGCCACGCCCCCGCTGTCACCCGACTGTGGCGCCAGGTCGCTGAGCGCGGTGACCTGTACCGCAAGAGATACCAAGGGCAGCTGCGTTAGCTGCGAACAGTTCTACGCCCCAGCGGAGCTGACTGACGGGCGGCTGCCCCGAGCACGGGAAGCTCACCGAGACCGTCGCGGAGGACAACTGGTTCTTCCGGCTGTCCGCCTACCAAGAGCACCTCGAGCCCCCGGCCGAAGCGAACGTACCGAACGCCACCCCGCCGGCCAGGCAGCAAAGCTCGACACGCAGCTCGTAATCGGCATGGATAGGGCGTACCTCGACGCCTTCGGTGACGGTCCATCATGTGGCGCTGAATGTCCGGATTGATCCCGGACCATCTGGTGGGGCGTTCTGGCCGCAAACGCTGCGGGTTCGGCACCGGGCTGGGGTGCTGAAACTGTCGATCCGTATCTCATGAGGGTCGCCGACGGCGTTGCAACAAGCCGCATCGATCAGATGTGTTCGGTCATGCGGTGCTGGGTGCGGACGCCGTCTCGTCGTACAGGATGATGTAGCTGCCCTCGCGCAGTCGTGCGGGTTTTGAACCGCCACGGGACCCGCGGCTTCGTGGCTGGCTGTTGCCTCCCGATCCGGCACAGGTTGGGCCGTCGATGAGTTTCGTTGTCGCGTAGTGTCCAACGGATATGGAGACGAGGAACCTTGCAAAGCTGTACGACCTTGCCCCGCTGGACTGGTCGGGCGTGGCGGCGGCCCTCGACGCCGGTTTCCCGCAGGCGCCCGGTTCCGGCGGTCCGGACCGGCACACCTGTTGGCTGGTCACGATTGACCCGGATGGCCGACCGCACGTCAACGGAGTCGGCGCGTTGTGGGTCGACGGGGCGTTTTGCTTCGAGACCGGGGAGCGAACCCGCAAAGCCAGGAACCTGGCCCGGGATCCCCGTTGCTCACTCGCCGTCGCGCTCGCTGGCTACGACCTGGTCGTTGAGGGCGAGGCGGTCCGCGTCGCCGATCCATCCATGGTCGCGATGTTGGCCGAGCGTTGGCGGAGCGCGGGCTGGCCGTGCGAGGTTGATAACAGTGGCGGCGCGCTCACAGCGCCGTTCTCCGCTCCGTCCGCTGGCCCGTCCCCGTATTTCGTCTACCGCCTGACGCTGCAACGCGCGACCTCGATCGCTACCCACGAGCCGGGCGGCGCGACCCGCTGGCGATTCTGAGCGTCGGGGTCTGATTCGGTGCGCAGGATCATCTGGATGATGTCGGTCTCGGTCGACGGCTACATGGAAGGTCCGAAGCGCGAGATCGACTGGCACATGGTCGACGACGAACTCCATCAGCACATGAACGGCTGGTTAGCCGGCGCCGGCGGCTTTCTCGAAGGGCGGGTCACCTACGAGCTGATGGAGGAGTTCTGGCCGACCGCCGACCACGACCCGGCCGCCCCCGCGACGATCGTCGAGTTCGCGCAGATCTGGCGGGACATGCCGAAGATCGTCTACTCGCGCACCCTGAAGCGGGCCAGTGGGAACGCGACGGTCGTCCACGACGTCGTGCCGGCCGAAGTGCTCGCCCTCAAGGCACAGCCCGGCGGGGACCTCGTCGTTGGCGGCGGGGACCTCGGCGCGGAGTTCGCCCGCCACGACCTGATCGACGAATACCGGCTCTACGTCCACCCCAAAAGGTGACAACGTGCTGTTCAGCGAGTACCGCTTCTTTTTCTATATCACCAACGACTGGGAGCTGACCGCCCACCAGGTCGTTGCCGAGGCACGGTCGCGCTGCAACCAGGAGAACTTGATCGCCCAGCTAAAAGGCCAGGTCCGGGCGCTGCACGCCCCGGTCAACACGCTCGTGGCCAACTGGGCCTACATGGTGATGGCCGCCCTTGCCTGGAGCATAAAGGCCTGGTGTGCCCTGCTGCTGCCCGTGAGCCAGCGCTGGGCGAAGGAGCACAACGAGCAACGGCGACGCCTCTTGACGATGGACTTCCGCAGCTTCTTGGCCGTCTTTATCGAGATCCCCTGCCAGGTGGTCAAAGGCGCTCGCCAGGTCCGCTGGCGGGCCATGGCCTGGAACCCGTGGCTCGGGACCTTCTTCAGGCTCGCCGACGCCCTCTAAGCACGAAGCCCGCCGGCGTACCCTCGCCGTTGGGACCCCCGCCTGGCACTTGCGCGCCCAAAACCCCGGCTGCTACCGCCGGAACAACAAGAACAGCGCCGTCGGTGCCTCACGCCGGCCCCAGGAACGCCGGGCACAGCCCTCAGCACGGCTCCAGACCACCCGCCGCGGTCGCCAAGGGCCTCTGCGGCCGTCGGTCAGCTACCGAACGCTTGTTTTAGGACTAGACGGCGGCAGATTGCGTTCCCGGTGTCTTTTTGACCGGGAAGTTGGCCGCCTTCAGCCGGGCGGCGGCGTTGGAGGCGTCCCGAGCGCCGACCTCAGCCTCGATGAGGCTGGCCAGG